>OLFY01003428.1_pt1 | contig 13006 bp, 6 predicted proteins | sample 1605611 | NCBI WGS metagenome assembly OLFY01 (sample SAMEA3888923, study PRJEB22519) | human gut metagenome | biome: human gut; feature: human-associated habitat; material: faeces | place: Denmark | collected 2011
CTTGTAGCAGATGTCGTAGATCGTGTTCGACGGTCTGAGCCCCTCTTCCAGCCCCAAGCGCTTGGCCATCGAACCGGCCACGATATTGCGCACGATCACCTCCAGCGGGATGATCTTCACGCGGCGGCACAGCTGGTCGCGCTCGTTGAGCGTAGAGATGTAGTGCGTCGGAATGCCCGCCTCTTTCAGATAGCCGAAAATGATCGTCGAAATCTTGTTATTGAGGACGCCCTTGCCCTCGATGGTCGCCTTCTTGATGTTGTTGAAAGCGGTGGCGGCATCCTTGTAATGCATCAGGATCACATCGTCGTCGTCCGTGCGGAAAACCTGTTTCGCCTTACCCTCGTAAAGCATTTCGAGCTGTTTCATAGTTTGTTCTATTTTTTGGAGTTATTGTTTTTTCGCTTTTTTCAGATCGAAGTCCACCACGATCGGCCGGTGATCCGACGGGTGCCAGAAATTCGACAGTTTCTTCGGATCGCGCACCGGCTCGGTATAGTCGTCGCGAACCACTTCGGCGCGCGTCACGCAATCGTAGAGCACCGGCGTGCAGTAGACGAAATCGATACGCTTTTCCGAATGAGTCGTCGTCTGGAACCGGCCGGGATGCTGTCGGGCGATCACGTCGACGTAGGGCGTATGTTCGAGCACGTAGTCCTGCGTCAGCAGCCGCGGATCGTCCTCCGGACATTTGTAGAACCAGTTGTCGAGCCGCGACCACGAGTTGTTGTCGCCCAGCATCACCCAAAGCTCTTCGGCGGCACGGGGAGCAGTGCCGATCGTATGCCGGCAGATATACTCGATCTCCATGCGGCGGTAACGGTCGCCCTCGTGCGCGTCGCGGCTCGCCGCCACGTCGGTCGCCCGGTAGGCGTAAGCCTGCGGCCACAGATGCAGCGTCACGATATTGACCGTTCGACCGTTCTTCACGATGCGGGCCCACCCCGCGCCGTGCGTCACCACGCTGTCGGGCTCCTCGCCCACGATCCGCTCGACGTTCTCGATCGGGTATTTCGAGGTAATCACCTGCGGGAAATTGTCGCGGTGACCGCCCACGTACCAATACTTGTGGCCGTAGCGCACCGCCAGTTCGCCCCAGTTGCCGACCAGATAGCGGTCGGCCTCCGGCATCCTGTCGGCCGTGCCCGAACGGTAGATCGACTGCGCCTCGCACCACACGCAGACGTCGGCGTCGAACTCCTTTACCCACTCCACGAAGCGGTCGTAATTGTCGTCCTGCCCCGACCACATGCCGTTCTGGATGTTCCAGTAGAGCAGCCGCAGGTCGGAGCCCGACGGACGCTTGGCGGCGCAGGGAACCGACGTAGCGATCGCAGCGGCGAAAGCCGTCAGGCAGAAAAGGATTCGTTTCAGGTTCATGCGTGTTCAAGTTTAAGGTTAGTTCCGTTTGCGGAAATAGGCGACGGCATTCTCGAAGATCGGCTGCCGTTTCTCCCCGCAGATATTCTTGAAGAGGTTCTCTCCGTAGCGCTCCGTATGGCCCATCTTGCCCAGAATACGCCCGTCCTCGGAGACGATGCCCTCGATGGCGTAGAACGAACCGTTGGGGTTGCAGGGCGCTTCGGCCGTCGCATGACCGTCGGGGCCGGCGTACTGGAAAGCTACCTGCCCGCGCTCGAACAACCGGCGCGCCAGCTGCTCGCCGACCACGAACTTGCCCTCGCCGTGACTGACGGCGATGCTGTGCAGATCGCCCACCGAGAACGAACTGAGCCACGGCGAAGCCGTCGAAGCCACGCGCGTGGTGACGATCTGCGAAACGTGGCGGTTGATGTCGTTGCGGAAGAGCGTGGGCGAATCCTTCGTCACGCAACCCAGCCGCCCGTAGGGCAGCAGTCCCGACTTGACGAGCGCCTGGAACCCGTTGCAGATGCCCAGGATCAGGCCGCCGCGGTCGAGCAGCGCATGGATCTCCTCCGCGATATCCTTGTTGTTGAGTACGTTGGCGATGAACTTGCCGCTTCCGTCGGGTTCGTCGCCCGACGAGAATCCGCCGCTGAGCACGAAGATGTGGCACCGGCGGATATGCTCCTTCATCTCGCGGATCGAGCGGAAGATCGCCTCGGCCGAAAGGTTGCAGAAGACCGTCGTCTCGACCTCGGCGCCGGCGCGGCGGAAGGCGCGCGCCGTGTCGTAGTCGCAGTTCGTGCCCGGGAAGACAGGCAGGTAGGCCACGGGGTGCTCCACCGCCTCGCCCCCGTAGACGAACGTGCGAGGTGCGGGTGTGCTCTCCATGACCGTTCCGCGGTTCGCGCCGCGGTCGGGATAGATTCGGGCGAAGCGCTCGCTGTTGGCGCGGCGCAGCGTGTCGAGCGGCATCCGCTCGCCGTTGACGGTCAACGCTTCGTCGGCCGTCGTCCGGCCCAGCCGCACGGCGAAGGGCGCATCGAGTTCGACGGTGCTCTCCACCACGATCGAACCGTAGTCGTAGGCGAACAGCGCCTCCTCCGGCAACTCGACCTCCGCGCCGATTCCGTTGCCGAAAGCCATCTTCGCCAGCGCCTCGGCCACACCGCCGAACCCGACGGCATAGCCCGCCACGATCCGACCTGCGGCGATCCGCTCGGAAGCATAGTTCCACAAGGTTCGAAGCGCCGCGGTATCGGGCATACGGTTCGCCTTCGGCGTATGTTTGAGCAGGTAGAGCGTATGCCCCGCCTCTTTCAGATCGGTCGAGATCACGCGCCGCGCGTCGACGGTCGTAATGCCGAAGGCCATGAGCATGGGCGGCACGTTGATCTGCTGGAAGGTGCCGCTCATCGAGTCCTTGCCGCCGATCGACGGCAGCCCCAGCTCGACCTGCATCCGCAGCGCACCCAGCAGCGCCGCCAGCGGTTTGCCCCACGAACGGGCGGTGTGCATCCGTTCGAAATATTCCTGATAGGAAAAACGCATCCCCCCGAACTCCGCACCGGCGGCCACTACCTTGGCGCAGGCCTCGACGACGGCGTAGGCCGCCCCGTGATAGGGGCTCCACGACGTAAGGAAGGGGTTGTAGCCGTAGGCCATGATGCTCGCCGTCTCGGTGTATCCCTCGACGGGGAGTTTCTGCACCGAGACCTGCGTCTCGGAGCCCTGCGTGCGGCCGCCGAAGGGCAGCAGCACGGTCGAAGCGCCGATCGTCGAGTCGAACATCTCGACGAGACCCTTCTGCGACACCACGTTGTCGTCCGCCAGGTCGGCCTCCATGCGCTCGGCGAGCGTCGCACCCTGCGGCTTGCGCACGAAGGGGTCGCACGCCTCGACGGCGCCGATCTCGGCCTCGGCATAGTGGGCCGCACCCGCCGAGTCGATGAACTCGCGCGAGAGGTCGACCACGAGCCGGTCGCGGTTGTACATGCGCATCCGGCGCGTATCCGTAACGTCGGCCACGTGCGTCACCTCGATATTCTCTTCACGGCAATAATCCATGAACCGTTCCATGTCGGCCCGTTCGACCACCACGGCCATGCGCTCCTGCGACTCGCTGATCGCCAGCTCCGTCGCATTCAGGCCGTCGTACTTGGTCGGCACGCGGTCCAGATAGATGTCCAGACCGTCGGTCAGCTCGCCGATGGCCACCGACACGCCGCCGGCGCCGAAGTCGTTCGACTTCTTGATAAGGCGCGTCACCTCCGGCCGGCGGAACAGCCGTTCCAGTTTGCGCTCTTCCGGAGCGTTGCCCTTCTGCACCTCCGACGAACAAGTTTCCAGCGACTTGGTATTGTGTTCCTTCGACGAACCCGTCGCACCGCCGATGCCGTCGCGCCCCGTGCGGCCGCCCAGCAGCAACACCACGTCGCCCGCGGCAGGCGTTTCGCGCCGCACGTTTTCGGCCTTCACGGCTCCCACCACGGCACCCACCTCCAAACGCTTGGCCACGTAGTCGGGATGATAGATTTCGCGCACGTGGGTCGTGGCCAGACCGATCTGGTTGCCGTAGCTCGAATAACCGGCCGCAGCCTTGCGGCTGATGACCCGCTGGGGCAGTTTGCCGGCGAGCGTCTCGCCGACAGGCTGATAGATATCGCCCGCACCCGTCACACGCATGGCCTGGTAGACGTAGCTGCGCCCCGACAGCGGGTCGCGGATCGCACCGCCCAGACAGGTCGAAGCGCCGCCGAAGGGTTCGATCTCGGTGGGGTGGTTGTGCGTCTCGTTCTTGAACTGCAACAGCCACTTTTCGGGCTGCCCGTCCACGTCGACGTCGACGAAGATCGAGCAGGCGTTGTTCTCCTCGCTCACTTCCAGATCGTCCAGCTTGCCGATTTTGCGCAGGTAACGGGCGCCGATCGTGGCCAGATCCATCAGGCAGAGGGGTTTTTCGTCGCGGCCCAGTTCGCGGCGGATCTTATGATACAGCTCCAACGACTCCTCCAACTCGGCTCGCATGAACGACTCGTCGACCCGAATCGAGGTCAGCACCGTCGTAAAGGTCGTATGGCGGCAATGGTCGCTCCAATAGGTATCCAGAATCCGCAGCTCCGTCTCGTAGGGATCGCGCCCCTCGGCCCGGAAATAGTTCACCACCTCGCGCAGGTCGTCGGCGTTCATCGCCAGCCCCATCTTCGCGCAATAGGGAGCCAGTTCGCCGTCGGTCAGCTCGCGCAGTCCCGCGAGCACCTCCACGGGCTTCACCTCGGCCTGCTCCATGTCGCTCAACACCGAGAGATCCTTCTCGCGCGACTCGACGGCGTTGATGTAGTATTTGCGCACGCGCGCCAGCTCCTCGTCGGTCGTCGCTGCGTCCAGCAACAGCAGCCGCGACGAGCGGATGCGCACCTCGGCTTCGGGATCGATCAGCCGCACGCAGTCGACGGCCGACGCAGCGCGCAGATCGAACTGTCCCGGCAGATACTCCACCGCCAGGAATTTCCTCCCTTCGAGGTCGCAGGCGTCGGTCACCTCGTCGGTCTGCACCTCGCCGAACACCCTGTAACGGCTCGCTTCGAGCAGTTCGGGCGTGAAGCCGAACAGGTCGTAGACGTTCAGCAGACGCAACTGCGAGAGGTGCAATCCGAGGTTCTCGTTCAAATCGTGTTGCAGGCTCTCGGCCTCGACCCGAAATCCGGGGCGTTTCTCGACGAAAATACGGTAGTTCTTCATATCGTTCAGTTCTCTTTTTTCTCTTTATTCCGCTGCGGCGGCCCGACGGCTCCGCCGGTCATTCGAATCGCGCGGCCCACTCGGCGGCGAACTGCCCGCCGCTCAGGCCCACGAAGGTGATATGCCCCATTTTACGCAGGGGGCGGCTCTCGCGTTTGCCGTAGAGATGGACGTGGACATCCGCCCGCCCCTCCCGGGCGATCGCCTCGGCGGCGGCCAAATCGCGCCCCAGGATATTCTTCATCACCGTGGGAGCCACCGGCTGCGGCTCCTGCAAAGGCTCCCCGACCAGATAGCGGACCAGTTCGCGGAACTGGTTCGTGGTCGCGCCTTCGATGGTGTAGTGACCCGAGTTATGCGGGCGCGGGGCCATCTCGTTGAAGTAGATTTCACCGCCCTTGATGAAATACTCGATGGCCAGGATGCCCCGATAGCCGCAATCGCGCATGAAACGCTCGCTCTGGGCCTTCATCCGCGCCAGCACCCCGGAGTCGACTTCGGCAGGTACGATACACAAATCCAGAATCCCGTCGCGGTGGACATTGCGCCCCACGGGAAAACTCACGACCCGCTCGCCGTCCGCCACCATCACGATGCTGGCCTCGGAATCGAACGGCACGAACTCCTCCAGGATGCAGGGAACCGCGAGCAGGGGCAGCGCCCCGGCGATGTCGGCCTCCGTCTTCAGCACCCGCTGCCCGTGGCCGTCGTAGCCCAGCGTGCGGGTTTTCAGCACGGCGGGAAGCCCCAGCCGCCGCACGGCTTCGCGCAGCGACGCTTCGTCGTCCACGGCCTCGAAACCGGGCGTGCGCAGCCCGTGGTCGCGGGCGTTCGACTTCTCGCGCAGGCGGTCCTGCGAATCGTAAAGGGGTTTGTAGCCCTGCGGGATGTTGTATTTCCCGCACAGCGGAATCAGAATATCCCCCGGTACGTTTTCGAATTCATAGGTCACCGCGTCGCTGCGGCGGCACAGCTCCTCGAGCGCCGCGGCATCGTCGTAGGCCGCGACGATATGATCGTCGCAAACGTTGAACGCCGGAGCGTCGGCCGCCGGGTCGAGGCACACGGTGCGCACGCCCAGTTCCCGCGCCTGCTCGGCGATCATCAGCCCCAGCTGGCCGCCACCTATGATACCGATGGTCTTCATTAATCCGCCTTTATGTTGTTTATTCGTCATTCGTTGTTTTACTTTCGGCCGTTGTCATTCGCGGCGTGCCGCCGCGTTTACCAGTCTGCCCCATCCCAACCCCCTCCCTCGGGAGGAGCTTGTCGCACGCGGTTGGAAATTTCCCAACTATATTTCAGCCTTCAGCACATCCGCGGTCTGTTTGGCGCGGAAGGCGTCGAGTTTCGCCGCCAGAGCGGCATCCTGCAAAGCGAGGATCGACACGGCGATCAGCGCGGCGTTCTTCGCCCCGTTGATGGCCGTCGTGGCCACGGGAACGCCCGCGGGCATCTGCACGATCGACAGCAGCGAGTCCAGTCCGTTCAGGGCGCGCGACTTCACGGGAACGCCCACCACGGGCAGCGGAGTCATCGAGGCCACCATGCCCGGCAGATGCGCCGCGCCGCCGGCCCCGGCGATGATCACGCCGATACCGCGCTCCCTGGCCGTCTTGGCGTATTCGCACAGCAGATCGGGCGTGCGGTGAGCGCTGACCACCCGTTTTTCGAAATCGACACCGAACGCTTCGAGCATGGCGACGGCTTCGGCCATCACCTCGTAGTCGCTCACAGAGCCCATAATCACGCCTACTTTCATATGAATTCGTTTTTTTATATCACTTAAAACCCGTCTCTTGAGCGGACGGAGAACCGGCGCCGGAACGCCCCGACCTGCCACCGCCCCTGAATCCCGTCTTTCGGACGGGTGAAAAAAGCAGACCGCCACGACATCGCATGTCATGGCGGTCTGGTATCTATCCGAGCACCCCACGAGCAGGCATCTGCTGCCCCAGGGACGCTGCACGTCGCATCTGCTGCTGACACGCCCGCGAATAGAAGGCAGCGGCCTGGCCCTGCTGTTTCTTTCGTTCGCGTTGGTCGATATTGCAGCCTGAATTCATGAGAATTAACCTAACAGTTGTAAAAACAACGTTACAAAAATAGCGCTTTTCGACATACTTTCAAAATTCCCGGACAGATTCTATCGACAATTTATCGACAATCCTCCCGGCTCATCGAATAGGGCGCATCCCCGGGCTTCGCGCCCCGGTCTTTGTCTGGCTCCGGCTGCATCCCGAAGGCGATCTTGGCGCCGCCGAGCAACTCGCCGTATTCGAGGAACGTCTTCCCGGTGACCTTGCCGTCGACGGTCATCCGTCCCACATAACGGTTTTCAGCGCAGTTCTGCGGGGCGTCGATCTCCACGGTCTGGCCGTTCTCCAGATGGATCGCCGCTTTCCGGAACAGCGGGGAGCCGACCGCATACTCGTCCGATCCCGGGCACACGGGATAGAATCCCAGAGCCGAGAAGACATACCACGCCGAGGTCTGTCCGTTGTCCTCGTCGCCGCAGTAGCCGTCGGGCTTCGACGAATAGAGGCGGTCCATCACCTCGCGCGTCCACCACTGCGCCTTCCACGGCTGGCCGACGTAGTTGTAGAGGTAGATCATGTGCTGCGCCGGCTGGTTGCCGTGGGCGTAGTTGCCCATGTTGGCCACCTGCATCTCGGTGATCTCGTGGATGCGGAACCCGTAGTAGCTGTCGTCGTAGATCGGCGGCACGACGAACACCGAATCGAGCATTTTTCCGAATTCGGTTTTGCCTCCCATTAGGGTTGCAAGGCCCTCCGGATCGTGGAACACCGACCAGGTGTAGTGCCACGAGTTGCCCTCGGTGAAGGCGTCGCCCCACTTGTAGGGGCTGAAGGGCGTCTGGAACGTCCCGTCGGCATTGCGTCCGCGCATCAGGCGCGTTTCGGGATCGAAGAGGTTTTTATAGTTCTGCGAAGCCTTTTCCAGCATCGCAGCGTCGTTCGTTTTTCCCAGTTTTTTCGCCACCTGCGCGATGCACCAGTCGTCGTAGGCGTATTCGAGCGTCCGGGCGGCATTTTCGGGAATATTCACGTCATAAGGGACATATCCCAGCGTATTGTAATACTCATACCCCCAGCGCCCTGTGGAGCTCACCGTGGGGTGTACCTTCCGGCGTCCTGCGAGCATCGCCTCGTAGAGCGTCGCAATGTCTTCCTCGGGGGTGACACCTTTCAGGATGGCATCCGAAACGACCGACGCCGAGTTGTTTCCGACCATGCATCCGCGGTGTCCGGGCGAAGCCCATTCAGGCAGAAATCCGCTCTCGCGGTAAGCGTTGGCCAGCCCGGCTTGAATCTCGGCGTTGACCGACGGATAGACCAGATTGAGCAGCGGAAACAGACTGCGGAAGGTGTCCCAGAATCCCGTGTCGGTATACATGTATCCCGGCAGTACCTCACCGTTGTAGGGGCTGTAATGCAGGATATTGCCGTTCTTGTCGATCTCGTAGAACTTACGCGGGAACAAGGTCGAACGGTAGAGGCACGAATAGAACGTGCGGTACTGATCTACGGTTCCTCCCGCAACCTCGATGCGTCCGAGCACCTCGTCCCAGCGTGCTTGGGCTTTCGATTTTACGGTTTCGAAATCGTCCTTGCCCAGCTCTTCGAGGTTCTGCACGGCCTGCATCTGCGAGATGAACGACGAGGCCACGCGCGCCGTGACCTGCTCGCCGCGCCGGGTTTCGAAGCCTACCCGCACGAGGGCGTGTTCGCCGACTAACTGCTCTCCCCCGACCGGCTTCGTGCCGTCATAGATCTGGAAATCCCGGATCTTCCGGTCGAAGCGCACGATAAACCAGTTCTTGAAGTTGTCGGGCACACCTCCGCTGTTGCGCGTGGTGTATCCCACGACAGTCCGTTTGTCGTGCATGACCCTGATGTACGATCCGCGGTCGAAAGCGTCGATCACCACGCCCGACTCGTCCGATTCGGGGAACGTGAAACGCATGATCGCAGCCCGCTCGGTCGGGGCGATCTCGGCCTTGATGTCGTGGTCGGCAAGGTAAACCGAATAGTAGTAGGGGCGTGCCTCCTCCGACTGGTGCGAAAACCAGCTTTGGCGCGATTCTTCATCCACCTTATCCTTCCCGCGCACGGGCATGATGGAAAACTGCCCGTAGTCGTTGATCCACGGCGAGGGCTGGTGGGTCTGCTTCAGGCCCCGGATGGTGTGGGCGCCGTAGGTATAGGCCCATCCGCTGCCCATCTCGCCCGTCTGGGGCGTCCAGAAGTTCATGCCCCACGGCAGGGCGACGGCCGGGTAGGTGTTGCCCGTCGAGAGCGTGAAGTCGGAGTGCGTGCCTACGAGCGTCGAGACGTATTCCGAAGGCCGCGCCGAAGGTTCGTCGCAGGAGGTTGCCGCGGTGCGCCCCGTGCGGCTTCCGCAGCTGCCGCACAGAACGGCGGCAAGTAACAGCAAAGAAACAGGTTTTATCATTGTTATTTGGTTTTTTCCGGTCAGTCAATGGAATTAAGTAAGTCGACCTTGTTTTCGTTTACGAGTTTTAATATGAGTTCCCCGAAGAGCGTGTTCTGCCAGGCGAACCACGGGCGGGTGAAATTCGCAGCATCGTGGCGCGAGAAGGATTCATGCATGAAGCCCGTCCCGGCATCGGTGGTCATCAGGGCCACGATGCAGTCGCGGATTTCCTCGTCGTTGGTCGCCGTGAAAGCCCGCATCATGATGCTCATGGGCCAGATCATCTCCACCCCGATATGGGGGCCGCCGATGCCCTCGCCGGCAGCTCCGCGCCAGAAATAAGGATTATCTTCACTCCAAACAAATTTTCGGGTATTTTCGTAAATCGGATCGCCGCGATCGACATCGCCCAGATAGGGCATTGCCAGCAGCGATGGCACATTGGCATCGTCCATTAGGAAGCAGCCTCCGAATCCGTCCACCTCGAAGGCGTAGATCTTCCCGAACTCCGGATGCTCGACCACCGCGTATTTCTGCAACGCCTCTTCCACCTCTCCGGCCAGCATCGTACACTCCGCGGCCAGCTCCCGCTCGCCGTTCACCGCCGTCAGGATCTCGGCGGCCTTGCGCAGCGACGTGACGGCCATGAAGTTCGACGGCACGAGGAATCCGAAGGTCGTGGCGTCGTCCGAAGGGCGGAACGCCGAGACGATCAGCCCCACGGGTTTCACGGGGTTGCCGCGCCCCACATGGCAGCGGGTGTCCAGCTGACGGTCCGTCGTGCGCAGGAAGGTGTAATCGCCCGGACCCTCCTTCATCTGCTGTTCGCGCAGCGTCTTCACGATGTTGCGCATCGCCGAGGTCCACTCCCCGTCGAAGACCGACGTGTCGCCCGTGGTCTTCCAGTAGTGGTGCGCAAGGCGCAGAGGATAACAATGGGAGTCGATCTCCCACTTGCGCTCGAAGACCATCAGGTCGGCCTGCGGAAAATCCGTCTTGTTGTGCGCCCCCGTCGGCGCGACGTTGAAAGCGTTGGCATAGGGGTCGATGTTGATCAGCTTCAGCTGGCGGCGGATCACCCCCGCGATCATCTTCTGCAACGCCGGGTCCTCCTTGCACAGCTGCACGTAGGGCCACACCTGCGCCCCCGAGTCGCGGAGCCACATGGCCGGAATGTCGCCCGTGTAGACGTAGGTATCGGGATTGCCCGCCTCGTCCTCGCCGTAATGCACCGTGGTGTCGAGCGTGTTGGGGAAGCAGTTGGCGAACATCCACCGTAGGCGTTCGTTGGTCAGAAGACCGCACACGCGGGCGATCTCCCCCTCTACCGCTTCCGACTTAAAAAGCCGCTGCTCCTCCGCGGGCCGCTGGTCGGCGTACGCCTCCGGTTCGTCCGGACAGTACCACACCTTCTCTTCGGCTCCCATCTCGAAGCGCAGCTCGCCGCCGGCCATAATCGCCGCATAGTCGATATAGGGTTTCGTATAGGGCTTCCCGTCGAGCCAAACACGCTGGATATACTTGTTAACGGCGGAGTTGTTTTCAGCCGTCACGGTGAATGTGCCGCCCGGAACGCTGATTTCAGCCCGGTCGAAGAGCGGCGATCCGAACCAGTAGCGTCCGCCCGCAGGCTCGGCCTCGTACATTCCCAGCGACGAGAGGACGTACCATGCCGACATCTGCCCCACGTCCTCGTTGCCCGACAATCCGTCCGGCCGGTCGTGGTAGAGCGTCGTGAGCACCTCGCGGACCTTGTCGGCCGTTTTCCACGGCTGCCCCAGCATCGTATAGAGGTACAAAATATGGTGGCTCGGTTCGTTGCCGTGGGCGTATTGCCCGATCAGCCCCGAGATGTCGGGCGAGGTCTCGCCGCCTTCGATGACCGAACTTACCGTAAAGAGCGAATCCAGCTTTTCAATCATCTTCGCACGCGAGCCGAACAGCCCTTCGAGGCCCTTGACATCGTGCGGAGCCAGCCAGGTGTACTGCCAGGCGTTGCCCTCGCAGTAGTCGTCGGCGCGGTGCGTCGAGGCGAACGCATTGAAGGGCGTCCTCCAGCCCTTCCGCGAATCCCGGCCCCGCATGAAGCGCGTCGCAGGGTCGAAATAGTTGCGGTAGCTATGGCTGCGCTCCTCGAAATACTTCGCATCCTCCGCCTTGCCCAGCGTCTCGGCGGCACGCGCCGCCGCGCCGTCGGCCAAAGCGTACTCCATGTCATAGGCCACGGCCTCGTTGAACATCTCGCACGGGATGTAGCCGTACTCCATGCGCAGGCCGTTGCCCCGGTCGGGATTCATGGCCGTCTTACGGATCGCCTCGAAGGCCTTTTCGCGGTCGAAGCCCCCGATGCCCTTCACGATGGCGTCCGCCACCGCTACGATGCCCGGGTTGCCCACCATGCAGTCGGTCTCGTTGCCCCACAGATGCCACACCGGAAGGCGGCCCTGCTCGTCGGAGATATGCAGCATCGTCTGGATGATGTCGGGCATCCGCTCCGGGTGCAGGACGGTCATCAGCGGCATCGCGGCCCGGTAAGTGTCCCACAGCGAAAAGGTCGTATAGGTATCGCGCCCCGGATTCTCATGCACCTTGCCGTCGGCTCCGCGGTAATCGCCGTTCACATCGCAGAAGAGCGACGGAGCCACCATCGTATGATACAGCGCCGTATAGAAGATGCGCTTCGACGTTTCATCCTCCGTCTCGATCTTCACCTTCGACAGTTCATCGTTCCACGCCTTGTCGGCAGCGGCCGCCGTAGCGTCGAAATCCCATCCGGGGAGTTCCGCCGCAAGGTTTGCCTTCGCGCCTTCGATACTTACGGGCGAAAGGGCCACTTTCACGAGCACCTGTTCGCCCTCCGCCGTGTCGAAGTCCACACGTGCATAACGGGCCGCGATCCGGGGCATTTTGGAATCGTCTATCTCGCCCGGCTGCAGGTAGGAAATCCCCTTCGCGGGTTTTGAAAACTCGGCCACGAAGTAGACCTCCTGATTTTTGGCCCACCCCGTCGAGCAGCGCCATCCGGCGATGCGCGTGCTGTCGTCCGAGAAGCGGAAGCCCGTATCGGTGGCCTTGTCCCAGCAGCCGCCGTTCTCCAGATCGAAGACCACGGCTGCGGCGTCCGACGCCGGGAACGTGTAGCGGTGCAGACCCACGCGCTCCGTGGCCGTCAGCTCGGCCGTAATGCCGTAGCGCACAAGCGGAACCGAGTAATAACCGGGTTTCGTGATCTCCCGCGTACGGTCGGCGTAAGACCACAGGCCCGAGGCCGGGTCATTCTCCTCGCCGCGGGCATAGGTCACTTCACCCACGACGGGCATGACGGTAATGTCGAACAGGTCGCCGATGCCCGTGCCCGAAAGGTGCGTGTGCGAAAAGCCGATAACGGTCGAATCGCTCGCATGGTAGCCCGAGCACCAGTCCCACGTCTGCGGAATGCTCG
>OLFY01003432.1_pt1 | contig 13002 bp, 8 predicted proteins | sample 1605611 | NCBI WGS metagenome assembly OLFY01 (sample SAMEA3888923, study PRJEB22519) | human gut metagenome | biome: human gut; feature: human-associated habitat; material: faeces | place: Denmark | collected 2011
ACGAGGAGAGCGGCACGCTGAAGGTGTGCCGCACCCTCCACGGCCAGCGGAAGGGTGAGTACACCGTCGGCGAGACAAAAACGGGAAAGGGAATGCGTACTATCATCCTGCCGAAGACGGTGGCGGACATCCTGCGGCGGCGCAAGGCGGATACCATCAGTCAATGGATATTCCCCGACCCAGTGAAGCCGGAGGATCCTGTCAACCCCGGCTCGGCCTACCTCCACATGAAGACGCTGCTCCGGCGGGCGGGACTGCCCAGCATCCGCTTCCACGACCTGCGCCACACCTTCGCGACCCATGCCCTCACCAGCGGCGTGGACGCCAAGACACTGTCCGGTATTCTGGGACACACCAATGCGTCCTTCACGCTGGACACCTACACCCATGTCACATCGGATATGCAGAAGACAGCCTCGGGTATCGTGGGCGGCTTCATGGAGGATATCTTTGGAAAGGAGTTGAAACCGTGGCAAGAAAACGAAAAGCCGGGGACGGAACCGTAAGACAGCGCAAGGACGGTCGGTGGGAGGGACGTGTCGTCATTGGCTACGATGATAACGGCTACCCCAAAACGAAAAATGTTCTCGCCAAAACCAAGAAGGAGTGCGTTGAGAAGCTCCAAAAGCTCAAGGCAGAGTGCGGCGGACTGAAGCCTAAGAAGGTGCGGCCAGAGATGGCCTTCGGGGACTGGCTGACATACTGGTACGAGAATCACTCCAAGCCCAAGATCCGCCCCACCACGCAGGAGACCTATGAGAGCCGCATCCGCCTGCATATCATCCCGGAGATCGGGGACATCCCGCTGAACAAGCTGACGCAGAATGACCTGCAGCAGTTCTACGGTCGGCTTAAGAAAGGTGGCCGGAAGCGGTTCACCGACAAGTACGGCGAAGGACTGTCCGACCGGATGGTGCGTATGTGTCACGCCACCTGTCGCTCCGCGTTGGAGAAAGCGGTGCAGGATGGATTGATCCGTGTGAACCCGGCCATCGGCTGCAAGCTGCCGCCGAAGAAGGCACGGGAAATGCAGGTGTTGACGCGGGAGGAGCTTCAGCGGTTTCTCATTCAAGCAAAGTTCGAGGGCTACTACGAAGTGTTCCTTCTGGACTTGGCTACCGGCCTGCGCCGGGGTGAGCTGATGGCGCTGCAGTGGGATGACCTGAACTTCAAAACCGGCGTGCTGAATGTGAACAAGCAGGTCTACGATGTGCGTGGCCAGCTTCAGATCAGCACGCCCAAGACGAAGAACTCCGTCCGCAAGATTGTCCTGCCGCCCGCTGTGGTAGCGGTGCTGCGGGAGTACAAAGAGACAGCGGACTCCCGCTGGATGTTCCCATCCCCAGTGAAGGAGGACTGCCCTATCACGCCCGGCGTGGTGCATCGCAGATTGCAGCTCATCTTAGAACACGCAGGCTGTAAGCATGTGAGGTTCCACGACCTTCGCCATACTTTCGCAACGCTGGCGCTGGAAAACGGTATGGATGTGAAAACGCTCTCCGCCATGCTGGGCCATGTGTCGGCGGCCACCACACTGGACATCTATACCCACATCACCGACGATATGCGGCTCACAGCTGCCGCTAACATCGACCGTGGCATCGGCAAGGCAGCGCTGCAGGAGGACGCTTCAGAGCCAGGACAGGAAACCGCCCCGGCTCAGGCGGAAAAGCCGAGTATGACCGATTTCAAGCCCTATGTGGGCCGCAAGCGCAAGTCCGGCACCGGCTGCATCAGTCAGATTAACGACCATCTCTTTGAAGGCCGTTATTCCCCTAAATGGCCCGACGGCAAAAAGCACGCCCGCAATGTCTACGCCCGTACCCGCGAGGAGTGCGAGGAGAAGCTGAAGGTGTTGATCGTGGAGATGAAGGAGGAGATTGAGGAAGCAAAGAGGTTGATGAATGAGGGCAAAGGTAACGGAAGTCCATCGGAGGAAAAGAAAGGCAAACGGGGAAAGAAGGGGAGAAAGTAAAAAAGTGCCGACAAAGGTGCTGAATGTTCGGTACCTTTGTCGACACTTCTACTGGAAAGTCTTAATTCAGGATATAAAAATCTGTTAACATCATTGCTGTGATGGTTGAGAATAAATACTTCTCGCCATGCATATAATGCATGGCATATACTGAGTAATTTACCGAGGGGGTAATACCATGGAACGACTATATCGCATACGCTGCTTCACAGGATATGCAATTTTGGGAGAGGCTCCGCCCCAAATGGATACTCAAGTCTTATATCGTGTGCTATACGCATCAAAGCATTATCAACACTGCTTTGTCGTAGAGCGCAGTGATCGGGAAACATATTATGGACATAAAACTTGGATTGTTCACGAAGAAGCATTAATACCTGTTTGACAAATCATCCTATAGAGTTTATTAATGTCTCAAGTGATGCAAGGCTGCTATTTTTCGCAATGAAATCTGCATAAAGAGTTTCGGCATTTGCCAGCAATTGATCATAATATAAGATTCGTGTGTTAACTTCAGCAAGCTGGCGCAAATGTTTGCTTTCAATATCGTGATCAACTTTTTCGCCATCCAAGCGTTTACCAAGAAGTACGATGATTTCAAAATCCTCGTCTGTATCATGTTTTTTGAGAATCTTGGTGAGTGCAGAGAAATACTTGTCTACTTGTGCAATAAGCTCTATGAATTTAACTGTACGATCACCACGCTTCAGCTCTATGATTACATGTTTGCCAGAAGGTTTTTGATATCTAACATCTAAGCGGGCCTCCTGTTCTTCTCTTGTAAGCCCTGCATTAATTACATCAAATTGCGTCTTTATTGCTTCCTCAACAGACGGAAGCTTTGTATCTCGATCCCAGGCAGGATCCAATAACCAAAGGTTATTAGCCAAATGTCGTTGGATAACTTTTTCCAAATCGTCCCCGTGGACAACCTCTTTCATTCTCTGTATAACAGCCAAGCGAGATTTTACAATTTGGTAGTAATATGTTGCTTCAATAGAATCTAAGCGACCTGCAACATTCAAAAAGATATCCAAATTATCTGGCTGAACATCCTGTAATGCACTAAGTTCATTTTTGAGTTTCAGAGATTCAAATGCAAGAATACCGTGTTTGAAGATGTCCTTTTTCTCATCAGGTGTTACTGTGAGCTGATTAATCTTTCCGAAAAGTTGTTTTGCAGCCTTCTTTTCATCTCCAATCAGACCGCTGTACCACTCGCGGACGACTTCGTATTTACAAGCTTCCTCTTCACCGGCTTCCGAACGTTCGGCTTCCCAATCAGCGCGTATCTGTGCTAACTCACTTTCAATGAATTTCTTGAGAACAACATAACGTTCGTCATCATCAAAAAAGTCCTGTCGGCTACTGGTTGTGATGTCAGCTTCCTCGTCAGTGTCAAGGAATTCGGCATTTAACTCACCAAATATGTATTTTGAATAGAGCGCAGTAGTGCCAATTTCGTTGAGCATATCATCTTTTGCCATTTTACCGCGCACCATAATAGCAATGCGATTGATGTTCTCATCGTCATCCAAATCACCAGGCTTTGGAGCGGTAGCTATCCAACCGTATACATATGCAGGTTTTCCTGCTATTGAAAGTTCCCCGCTTCTGGAGAAAGATTTTCTAAGAACACCTGATTTGCATTGCTTTGTATACTCATCAGCTGGTTGTGCAGGAATATCCTCATCTGCAGGGCGAAGGTAATACCATAAGTATTGTGCTTTCGTTAAATAATTACGATCAGAAATAGTAATTGGTTCTCCGTTGACTTTTACCTCAAATTGTTTGTCAGCGCCGATAACGGCAAAACGGCGGGCTAATCTTTGCTTTAATTTTCCGGCAAGTGCAGTAGTTCGCGATTTTTTTAAGTTTGTGAGTACAATTTTTGTTCCGTTTCCTTCGAAATCAATTCCGCTGTCATCAACTTCTTCTGGGTAATATGTCTGTGTTTGTGATACTGCCTCACGGAGTTTTTGAGTGGAAATTTGTAAAGCATTCTTCTGTCCATTCTTTGACGAATAAATAGTAATTGTTTCGGCAATAGACAATAAAGATAACTTTCCAATACCCTTTCGTCCCATAACTTTTCGATTTAGCATAGGAGTAATAGGAACGAGATGGCGTTTTTGATATCCGACAGTTAAGTACTTGTTATTGATATCATCAGTATCCATGCCACAGCCATCATCCTTGATTGTGATACAATCTTTTTCCAAAGTAATCTCGACTGTTTTGGCATCTGCATCCCACGCATTTGCAACTGCCTCAGAAATTACTGCAGATGTATTGCTGTAAAGATTGAGACCTAAATGCTCTACGATTTGCAAACTGATTGTCATCTCATATTTATGTTCCGCTGTCATGTAAAGTCACCTCCGGTTCTTTCGTTGAAATATCCAAGTATTCAAAGTATAGTCGCACTGCACGCTTAACTTGAGATTGAACAACAGGCTTAATGCTTTTGAAAGATTTAGTACTATCCAGCTTGTTTACATAATCAAAGCCTGTATACTGTTTGATTGGCACTATTTTGTTGGCTCGAATGATTCTGGATACGATATCTCCTGCTGCACGATTTGTGAAACCTTTGTTGCTTTTTAACCAGTCAATGAACTGCATATTACAAGAATATTGCTTTCCATCGACAAAGTCAGAAAGGCTTGATGCAACAAAAGTAGCTAACTGAACAGGAACGGCATTTCCAATCATCTGTTCAGTATTTGCCGTGTTTTCTGGAAAAACGAAGGTGTCCGGGAATGTTTGAATTCGAGCGCGCTCTCTCGTTGTCATTGCTCTAATATTTGAAGGATCGACTGGGTCGCTGTCATGTTTTTTGTATTCAGAAGGTTTAGGACGATTAACTCCACGAATTGTAGGAGCGGGGGTATCCACAGAAAAGATTCCCCTTCTTTTATATGACCTGGGATGCCTATAATAATATTCAAATTCAAGAGTGTACTTTTTTTCAGAATAGTAATCACGAACGGATAAAGGGAGCACTGTCTGCTTGGCTCTTAAAATTGCAGATAAAAAACCATCATCTTGATTAAGACCGCCAATACAAAAAAAACGATTTCTTTTTTGTGGAACATTGCAATGACTGGCATCTAAGACAATCTCGGTTAGACCATATCCATTATCGATAAACAACTTCCTCGCCTTTTTATAAGCCTCACTCTCTGATGCACGAGCTACATTTTCCATGACAAAAAACTTTGGCTTTACTGCAGTTATAATTTTAGCAAAAGAATGGGTTAATTCAGCGCGTTCGCCTTCAGTTCTATTACCAGCGTTAGAGAAATCTTGACATGGAGGGCCTCCAATAATTAAGTCGGGCTGATATTTTTTAATGCGGATAATAGCTTCATCTACAATCGATAAGTCAGTTTCAATTACAGGGTGTTTAAAATTTTGCTTATAACACTCAATTGCAGCCGGCCAGTTTTCAAAAGCGGCTACGATGTTATAGCCTGCTGACTGGAAACCGAGCGACATACCGCCACAACCACTAAACAGATCTACTGTACGCATAATGTCACTCCTTCCATTTTATATTTACTCAATATGTAGTATATCAGAAGTGTGCCTTGACGTCAACGCACATTTATCACTGCATAACAGGTCGAAGAGAAAGAAAAGGGTATTCTCAATTACCTCCTGCGCCGCAATAGACAAAGAATAGATAAACCCCTCTGAAATCAACGATTTCAGAGGGGTTTTGGTCCGAGTAGTGCGGCTCGAACGCACGGTCTCCTGGTCCCAAACCAGGCGCGATACCAACTTCGCTATACCCGGATATTCAATTTCTGCCATTATACCACGGCGGGGGAGAAAATCAAAGATTTTTCTGTCTGTGGTCATTCATGTGGTCAAAGTCGCTTTTGTGTCGCTTCCAGCAACCGAGAGAAATCCTGCAAACGCAGGCGTCGCAAGGTTTTGCGGCGTTTCGCTTTGCCCCGTCCCGGATACCGCCACGGCACTCCCAAACCAGGCGCGATACCAGCTTCGCTATACCCGGATATTCAGCTTTTGCCATTATACCACGGCGAGGGGAGAAAAGCAAAGCTTTTTCTCGCTGCGGTCATTTATGTGCGCAATACATATTGGACAAGTGAAAAAAAGCTATGAGGGATATGGTCTCATGTGATAAAGCTGAGCTGCCGCACCAGCTTATCCGGAAACGAGACCATATCCCTCATGGCCAAGAGAATAACACGGGACATGGCCTATCGGCGATCCCTGATGAAGAACACGGGGAATTACGGCTTCGGGTTCGCCAGCCTGTTTATCCCGATTATTTTACGTTCAGGGCGGCCTTCAGCTGGTCCACCCGGTCGGTGCGCTCCCAGGTAACGCCCAGGTCCTCCCGGCCCATGTGTCCGTAGGCCGCCAGCTGGCGATAGATGGGACGGCGCAGGTCCAGATCCCGGATGATGGCGGTGGGCCGCAGGTCAAACACCTGCTCCACGGCCTGCTCCAGAGCCTCGTCGGACACCACGCCGGTGCCGAAGGTTTCCACCAGCACGCTGACGGGACGGGCCACGCCGATGGCGTAGGCCAGCTGCACCTGGCAGCGGCGGGCAAGGCCGGCGGCCACCACGTTCTTGGCCACCCAGCGGGCGGCGTAGGCGGCAGACCGGTCCACCTTGGTGGGGTCCTTGCCGGAGAAGGCGCCGCCGCCGTGGGGGGCGCTGCCGCCGTAGGTATCCACAATGATCTTCCGGCCGGTGAGGCCGCTGTCGGCCTGGGGGCCGCCGATGACAAAGCGGCCGGTGGGGTTCACATAGAACTTGGTATTCTCGTCCAGCAGCTCCGCGGGCACGGTGGGCTTGATGACCAGCTCGATCATATCCCGGCGGATCTGGTTCAGGGTAGCCTCGGCGGCATGCTGGGTGGAGACCACCACGGTGTCCACCCGAACGGGAGTGCCGTTTTCGTCATACTCCACGGTGACCTGGGTTTTGCCGTCGGGGCGCAGATAGTCCACCAGGCCCTGCTTGCGGACCTGGGTCAGGCGCATGGCCATCTTCTGGGCCAGGGAAATGGCCAGGGGCATCAGCTCCGGGGTCTCGTCGCAGGCGTAGCCGAACATCATGCCCTGGTCGCCGGCGCCGTTGTCCAGCTGGCTGTCGGCGGCCTCCTTGGCCTCCAGGCTCTTGTCCACGCCCAGGGCGATATCGCCGGACTGCTCGTCGATGTTGGTGATCACGGCGCAGGTATGGCCGTCGAAGCCATACTTGGCCCGGTCATAGCCGATGTCCAGCACCACCTGCCGCGCAATTTTGGGGATGTCCACATAGCAGTTGGTGGTGATCTCGCCCATGATGTGGATCAGCCCCGTGGAGGCGCAGGTCTCGCAGGCCACGCGGCCATTGGGATCCTTCTCCAGGATAGCGTCCAGAACGGCGTCGCTGATCTGGTCGCAGATCTTGTCGGGATGTCCCTCGGTAACGGATTCGGAGGTAAACAGTCGTCTTGCCATGATTTTCGTGCTCCTTTATGAATAGATTTTTCAGAATCCCCCACCGACCCGGAGCATGAAAAAACACGCTCCGCCATTCGACGGATCGTGCGTGAAAATTGCTCCTCATCTGTCGAAGGACGAACGCGGGGATATCACTTCCGCGCTCAACATACGTCGGATTTGGCACCTTGCCTTGCAGGTTGCCGTGGTTTCATCGGGCCGATCCCTCAACCACTCTTGATAAGGTATGAACTTGTGGGGTACTCTGTAATTTCTTATATTAGCAGAAGTGATTGCCTTTGTCAATAGGGAAAACGCGCAATGCGCCTCAGACGGGATTCGCCCTTCTTCGACTTGAAAACCCGGGGGGAATGTGCTATACTTGATTATAATTTCGCGTATTGTGCTTTTGCAGGAGGGGAGGGACCGGATATGGTGGATATCCATTGTCACATTCTGCCGGGGGTGGACGATGGGGCCCCGTCCATGGAGGACTCGCTGGAGATGGCCCGGATGGCGGCGGATTCCGGCGTCACGGACATCATCGCCACGCCCCATTGCAATCTGCCGGGGAACGGGCCCAAGAATTACCGCTCCGCCTCCCTGCGCGCGGCCTTCTCCCGGCTGCAGCAGGCCCTGGACGCGGAGGGCATCCCCCTGCGCATTCACCCGGGGGCCGAGGTGTTCTGCACTCCGGAGCTGCCCCGGCTGCTGGACCAGCGGCAGCTCCAGACCCTGGGCGGGAGCCGGTATCTGCTGGTGGAATTTTATTTTGACGAGTCCGCGGAGTTTATGGAGCAGTGCTTCCGGGACATCCGCCACCGGGGCCTGGTTCCTGTGGCCGCCCATCCGGAGCGGTACAATGCCGTCCAGCGCGACCCCGCGCGGCTTGAGGGCTGGTTCCGGCGGGGCATTGTCATCCAGCTGAACAAGGGCAGCGTTCTGGGCCGTCTGGGCCGCCGGGCACAGGATACCGCCCTGTGGCTGCTGGAGCACGGGCTGGCCCACACCGCCGCCAGCGATGCCCACCGCCCCACCGTCCGCACCACCCATATGGGCCTGCTGCGCAGCACACTGGCCGATGATTTTTCCCCGGACTGCCCCCGGCTGCTGCTGGACGGGAACCCCCGCCGTATTTTAGAGGACCGCCCCATGGTGGGGGCGGACCGGCCTATTTCTTCTCCAAGGGAGGACGAGCTATGAGAGCCATCCGCAAAATGCAGCGCGTGATCATTGCGCTGTTTATCCTGGTGCTGCTGGCCTTCTGCGGCCTGCGCATCTATCGCCGCGTCACCGTGGATACCACGCCCCCGGTGATCACCTGCTCCAGCGACTCCATCGACGTCAGCGTCACCGCCGGGGAGGATGCCCTTTTGCAGGGCGTCATGGCCTCCGACGACCGGGACGGCGACCTGACGGACCAGATCCTCATCAAGGGCGTGACCCCGGCTCTGGCCGACAGCAGCGCCCAGGTGACCTATATCGTGTTCGACTCTGCCAACAACATGGCCACCGTCACCCGCACCGTCCGCTACACGGACTACCAGGCCCCCCGCTTTGCGCTGTCCCGGCCCCTGGTGTATCCCCTGGGCCAGACGGTGACCCTGCTGGACCGGCTCACCGCCTCCGACGTGCTGGACGGCGACATCAGCAAGACCATCCGCATCACCTCCCAGAACATTGTCAACAGCCAGCCCGGCGTCTACAACGTCACCGCCCAGGTGGACAGCCGTCTGGGCGAACCGGTGGTGCTGCCGCTGAAGGTGGTCATTACCACCGGCGAGACCCAGCTGATCTGGCTGAAGGATTACCTGATTTATTTGCCCCAGGGCGCGTCCTTTGACGCCGCCGGATACATCGACAGCGTGGTGGCCCCGGACGGGTCCACCCTGGCTGCCTCCCAGGTATCCGTGGACGATCCGGTGAACACATCGGTCCCCGGGGTGTACTATGTGGGCTATACCGTCGCCGCCCAGGGCCAGAGCTACACCGTCTATCTGACGGTGGTGGTGGAATAAGGAGAGAATGCCATGGATGAAAAAAACCGGGGCCTTCAGTGGTCCCATATCGAGCCCTACTGCCTGGTGCGGACCCTGCTGCGGCAGCTGTGGATGCTGCTGCTGGCAGCGGCTGCCTGCGCTATGGCGGCGTGGATCGTGCTCTCGTGCTTCGTGACCCGGCAGTATACCAGCTCCACCACCTTTGCCGTCACCGCCCGGGCCAGCACCCTGTACTATACGAATATCACCGCTGCCGCCGACATGGCCGCGTCCTATTCCCAGCTGCTGCAGAGCCGGGTCCTGCGCCAGACCATGGAGCAGAATCTGGGCATGTCTCTGGACGGCACCGTATCCGCCCAACAGCTGGGCGAGACGAACCTGATCCGCGTCACCGTCACCGCCGACACGCCCCGCCAGGCGCTGGTGCTGCTGAAGGCGGTGTCCGACAACTATGGCACCCTGTCCGCCCACGTATCGTCCACGGCGGTGCTGAGCCAGCTCAACGCCCCCACCCTGTCCGTGGCGCCGTCCCGCAGCTATAACGTGCCGAAGATCTGCCTGCTGGCCGGCGTGATCGGCGCGGGACTCACCGCCGCCGCCGTGGCGTGGGCCAGCGTCACCAGCGGCACGGTCCAGACCCAGGAGGGCGCCCGCAGCGACCTGGACGCCAAGCTCATCTCCACCGTGCCCCACGAGGGCCGCCGGACCCGGAAGCTCCTGGGCTGGATGGACGACCGCCGGGAGCGGCGGTCCCGCCGGGGCGGCAAGCGCCTGCGCCGGAACCTGAATATCTCGTCCCCGGCCATCAGCTTTGCCTTTACCGAGTCCATCCACCGCATCGCCGAAAAGTTCCAGCATGAGCACGCCAAGGGCCGCCGGGTATTCCTGTTTTCCAGCGTGTCCGCGGCAGAGGGCAAATCCACCCTGGCCGCCAACACGGCCATTTCCCTGGCCTCCCGGGGGGTGTCCGTTCTGTTCATCGACCTGGACCTGCGCCGCCCGGTGCAAAGCGAGATGCTGGGCCTGTCCGTGAAGCAGAAAAACGAGCTGGGCACCCTGCTGTCAGAGTCCGCCGCCCCGGAGAAGATCCTCTCCGCCGCCGTCACGGACCCCTCCACAGGGCTGCACTCCCTGCTGAGCACCAAGTCCTATACCGACGTTATCGAGCTGCTGGCCTCGGACCAACTGGCCAGGGTGGTGGCCCTGGCCCGGGAGCAGTACGACTATGTGATCATCGACTCGCCGCCGCTGGGCTTCTTCTCCGACAGCGAGCTGCTGTCGGACCTGTCCGACGCGTCGGTGCTGGTGGTGCGGCAGGACACCGTCCCCGCGCCGGAGATCAACGACGCCATCGACGCCCTGCGGGCCGGTAAGGCAGAGTTTTTGGGCTGCATCCTCAACGATATGGCCCACCTGACCGCTTACTCCGCCGGATACGGCTATGGCTACGGTTATTATGGCTATGGCTACGGCAAGAAATACGACAAATACGGCTACGGGCACCGCTCCGGCCAGAAGCAGCAGTGAGGCGCACTATGGAACATACGACCCATACCAATAACGAAGAACAGGCTATCGACCTGTCCGTCCTGCTGCGGCGGATGCTCCGGGCTCTGCGGCGGCTGTGGCCCGTGTGCCTGGCGCTGATCGTGCTGTGCGCCGCCGTGATGGGGTGGCGGGCCCACCGCACCTTCCGTCCCATGTACCGGTCCGAGGCGGTGTTCTCCGTGAGCCTGAGCTTTATCGGCGGCACCGATGTGTCCAGCTACAGCCAGTATTACAACAAATCCGCCGCCCAGCAGGTGACGGATACCTTCCCCTATCTTCTGTCCTCCGACCGGATGCAGGAGCTGCTGCGCCAGCGGCTGGGGACCGCCTCCATCAACGGCAGCATCTCCGCCTCGCCCATTCCGGATACCAGCTTCTTTGTCCTGACGGTGGAAAGCCCCGGCGCCCAGGATGCCTACGACATCCTCCGGGCCGTCATCGATGTATATCCCCAGGTGAACCGCCTGGTGCTGGGCGAGACGCAGCTGGTGGTGAACCAGGAGCCCTCTCTGCCCGACGCACCGTACAACAGCGATCCCTGGGTCCGCAGCGCCGTCAAGGGTGCATTCCTGGGCCTGGTGCTGGACCTGGCGGTCCTGATCATTGCCGCCGCTCTGCGGCGGACGGTGTCCTCCACCGGCGACGTCAAGCGCCTGGTGAGCCTGCCGTGCCTGGCCTCCATTCCCCGCACGGCGCCCAAGCGCCGCAAAAGCGGCCCCCAGCAGGGGCTGCTCATCACCCATATGCAGACCGACAGCGCCTTCTGCGAGGCATATCGTCTGCTGCGGCTGAAGCTGCTGCGGCAGCTGAAGCCCCAGGACAAGATCATCATGGTCACCAGCTCCATCCCCTCCGAGGGCAAGAGCTCCGTGTCCGTGAACCTGGCCCTGTCCCTGGCCCGGGAGGGGAAGAAGGTCCTGCTCATCGACGGTGACCTCCGGGGCCCCAGCGACAAGGCCCTGCTGGGCCTGACCAAGCCCTCCGACGGCCTGGGCCAGTGCCTGTCCGGCAGCCTGGGCCAGGTGCACTTCCTGCGCTATGAGGACACGTCCCTGTACGTCTTTGCCGGCAGCGAGCCCATCCACACCCCCATGAACCTGCTGCAATACGACAAGCTGGAGGCGCTGATGAACACGCTGCGCCCCATGTTTGATTACATCGTGCTGGATACCCCGCCCTGTGCCATGATGGCCGACGCCCTGGCCCTGAGCCGCCATGTGGATCGGGTCATCTACGTGATCCGCGAGGATTTTGCCGCCACCACCCAGATCTTCGAGGGGGTCCAGGCCCTGGCCGGGGCCGATTCCCGAATGGTTGGCTTCGTGTTCAACTGTGCCACCAATGTCCGGGGCTCCGCCTCCGGCTATGGCTACGGATACGGCTATGGTTACGGCTACGGCTATGGCTATGGCTATGGCTACGGCAAGACCAAGCGCAAGAGCGACGCATAAGCCCCTCCCAGGTCCCCCGGCTTTCCGCCGGGGGACCTCAGCTTATCAAAAAAGGCTGCCGCTCTTTTTTGGCAAGCTGACTATACAACCCCGGGAAAATGTGGTATACTGAACCATCAAAGCCCCTGAATTTACAGAAAGTTCAGGAAAGCCCCATCCGGGGCGGTATAATAGAGGAAAGCATCAACGATACTCACAAGTGGGAGGCTGAGCGCATGGCACGCAACATTCTGGTGGTGGAGGACGACCGCAACATCTCCGACCTGATCCGCATGTACCTGGAAAAAGAGGGCTTCGAGGTCCGAAGCGCCTATGACGGCGGCAAGGCCGTGGAGGAATTCGACAAGCAGGCCCCGGACATGGTGCTGCTGGATATCATGCTGCCGGTGATGGACGGCTGGGCCGTGTGCGCCTACATCCGGGAAAAGGCCAAGACCCCCATCATCATGCTCACCGCCAAAAGCGAGGTCAACGACCGGATCACCGGCCTGGAAATGGGCGCGGACGACTATCTGGTGAAGCCCTTCGAGATGAAGGAGCTCATGGCCCGCATCAACG
>OLFY01003439.1_pt1 | contig 12987 bp, 7 predicted proteins | sample 1605611 | NCBI WGS metagenome assembly OLFY01 (sample SAMEA3888923, study PRJEB22519) | human gut metagenome | biome: human gut; feature: human-associated habitat; material: faeces | place: Denmark | collected 2011
GATTACAAGAGCAAGAACAGTGGTCAGAGTGTTGACTAGTCCTACGAGAACTTGGTAAAAAACGCAAGTTTGTCGCTTTGACTGTTAAATATATGCAGAGAAAATCTTATCTTTGCCTTCGTTAAACTAACTAATACCCCCATTTATGAAAAGAAATCATTATTTATTTACCCTTATTCTCTTGTTAGGGTGCTCCATCTTTGTGAAAGCTTCAGACACCGTTTTTGTACATCAGACGCAAATTCCCATTTTAATTGAGCGGCAGGATAACGTATTGTTCTACTTTCGTTTAGATGCAAAAGAAAGCCGGATGATGGATGAGATCGTTTTGGATTTTGGAAGGAGTGTCAATCTGTCGGATGTACAGGCTGTCAAACTCTATTATGGCGGTACGGAAGCTTTACAAGATAGAGGAAAGAACAGATTTGCACCTGTTGATTATATCTCCAGTCACCGTCCGGGGAATACATTGGCAGCAATACCATCTTATTCGATAAAATGTGCGGAAGTCTTGCAGCCTTCTGCAAAAGTTGTTTTGAAGAGTCATTATAAGTTGTTCCCGGGGATTAATTTCTTTTGGATCAGCTTGCAGATGAAGCCGGAGACTTCTCTTTTCACTAAAATAAGTTCCGAACTTCAATCAGTGAAGATAGATGGTAAAGAAGCCATTTGTGAAGAACGGTCACCGAAAGACATCATTCATCGAATGGCAGTGGGGGTCCGCCACGCCGGTGATGACGGTTCGGCTTCTTTCCGTATTCCCGGATTGGTAACTTCAAATAAAGGAACGCTGCTTGGCGTATATGATGTCCGTTATAATAGCAGTGTCGATCTGCAGGAATATGTAGATGTCGGTTTGAGCCGAAGCACGGATGGCGGTAAAACATGGGAAAAGATGCGCCTTCCTCTTTCGTTCGGTGAATACGATGGTTTGCCTGCTGCACAGAATGGAGTAGGGGACCCTTCTATTTTGGTAGATACCCAAACGAATACAATTTGGGTTGTTGCCGCATGGACACACGGAATGGGTAATCAACGTGCCTGGTGGAGTTCTCATCCCGGAATGGATCTATATCAAACGGCACAACTGGTGATGGCAAAAAGTACGGATGACGGTAAAACCTGGTCGAAACCGATTAATATAACCGAACAAGTAAAAGACCCTTCTTGGTATTTCTTGCTTCAGGGACCGGGACGGGGAATAACAATGAGTGATGGAACTTTAGTATTCCCTACTCAGTTTATCGACTCTACCCGTGTACCTAATGCCGGTATCATGTATAGTAAAGACCGCGGAAAAACATGGCAGATGCACAACATGGCACGCACCAATACAACCGAAGCGCAAGTAGTAGAAATAGAGCCCGGAGTGCTGATGCTGAATATGCGGGATAACCGTGGAGGAAGCCGTGCTGTGGCAATTACAAAAGATCTGGGCAAGACATGGACAGAACATCCTTCCTCTCGGAAGGCCTTGCAGGAACCTGTATGTATGGCTAGTTTGATCCATGTGGAAGCTGAAGATAATGTACTTGATAAAGATATTCTTTTGTTCTCGAATCCGAATACGACCAGAGGACGCAATCATATAACTATTAAAGCTAGCCTGGACGATGGGCTGACCTGGCTTCCCGAACATCAGTTAATGCTGGATGAAGGAGAAGGCTGGGGATATAGCTGTCTGACAATGATTGATCGGGAAACGATTGGTATCTTGTATGAGAGTAGTGCAGCTCACATGACATTTCAAGCTGTAAAACTGAAAGATTTGATTCGATGAAAAGTCTTCGAATCTTTTTGGGGATTGCATTTTTATTCCATACCTTATATATATTGGGGGCAGATCATTTGCGTCTGCTTCCCCAACCTCAGCAATGTGTGCTTGCAAAAGGATATTTTGTCGTGGGGAAAATGCAGCTTTCCACTCCTGTGCTTTCGCAGGAATGGAAGCAGTTTGTGACGGAAATGGGAGGTACTCTAACTGATCAGTCGGCATCCTCTATCAATATAAAATTGGTTGATGCGATTGGCAATGTACCTGTCAATCAGGATGAGGCTTATCGTCTGACTATTACTCCAAAGGCAATTACTGTGGAGGCTGTAGCAGAGCGTGGAGTATATTGGGCGATGCAAACGCTATATCAACTAAAAGAAGAAAAGGGAAAGAAAATCCGACTGCAATGTGGTACTATCACTGATTGGCCGGCTTTCAGGATTCGGGGTTTCATGCAGGATGTAGGGCGTAGCTACTTGTCTTTGGAGGAGTTGAAATGTGAGATAGCCATATTATCCCGATTTAAAATCAATACCTTTCATTGGCACTTGACGGAAAATCAGGCATGGCGTCTGGAAAGTAAAATCTTTCCGATGTTGAATGATAGTGCGAATATGACTCGTATGGCGGGTAAATATTACACGTTGGAGGAAGCGAGAGAGTTGACCATGTTCTGTAAAGCTCATCAGGTACTGTTGATTCCGGAGATTGATATGCCCGGACATAGTGCGGCATTTATCCGTACTTTCCGTCATGATATGCAAAGTCCGGAAGGAATGAAAATCCTGAAACTCCTGCTGGATGAGATTTGTGAAACGTTTGATGTTCCATATCTCCATATTGGAACAGATGAAGTGCATTTTACCAATCCGCAGTTTGTGCCCGAAATGGTGGCTTATATCCGTGATAAAGGGAAAAAAGTGATTTCCTGGAATCCCGGATGGAAGTATAAGACAGGTGAGATCGACATGATGCAGCTTTGGAGTTATCGTGGCAAAGCCCAACAAGGTATTCCCGCTATTGACTCCCGTTTCCATTATTTGAATCATTTTGATACGTTCGGCGATATAATTGCTCTATATAATAGTCGGATTTATAATGCAGATATGGGAAGTGATGATCTTGCCGGAGTCATTATGGGTATCTGGAATGATCGTTTAATCGACAAAGAGTGGAATATGGTTCTGGAAAATAACTTTTACCCGAATATGCTGGCTATCGCAGAGCGTTCATGGCGGGGAGGAGGAACTGAATATTTCGATAAGCAGGGAACAATTCTTCCTGTAGATGAAAACTCTGAGGTCTTTCGTAATTTTGAGGACTTCGAAAGTCGTATGTTATGGTATAAAGAGCATCTGTTTAAAGGGTATCCATTTGCCTATGTCAAACAGACTCATGTAAAATGGAACATTACAGATGCTTTTCCGAATGAGGGGGATCTGACTAAAGTTTTTCCACCGGAAGAAGAGCTGAAAGATTCATATACCTATGAAGGGAAGCAATATGGAGTGCGTCCTGCCATAGGAGCCGGTATCTATCTTCGGCACGTATGGGGTAAGATTGTGCCGGCTTTTTACAAAGATCCACAGGAGAATCATACTGCTTATGCTTACACGTATGTCTATTCTTCTAAAACACAGGAAGTAGGCTTATGGGCTGAATTTCAGAATTATGGACGTTCAGAGAATGACCTGCCGCCATTGCCGGGAAAGTGGGATTATAAAGAAAGCCGTATTTGGATTAATGATCAGGAAATACTGCCCCCGGTATGGTCTGCTACTCATCTCGTGAAAAGCTCGGAAACAGCCTTAGGTAATGAGAATTGTGTGGCACGTCCGCCACTACGGGTTCATTTGCATAAAGGCTGGAATAAGGTATTGCTGAAACTGCCTGTCGGCAAATTCTCAACGAATGAAGTACGATTGGTTAAATGGATGTTTACCGCAGTATTTGTGACTCCTGACGGCGATAAGGCCGTAGAAGGGCTGATCTATTCTCCGGAAAAGAAAATGTAATTGACTTTTATATGATGAAAAATGTATTATTGATTGTTGTTTCCATCTTGTTTATTACAGCAGCGAGTGCACAGGAAAATCGTATTAAAGTTGCCTGCATTGGGAATAGTATCACCTATGGTTATGGATTGCCCGACCGGACTACACAATCGTATCCGGCGCAATTACAGAAGATGTTGGGAGAGTCTTATCAAGTCGAAAACTTCGGCAAATCGGGTGCTACCTTGTTGAATAAAGGGCACCGGCCTTATATGCAGCAAGATGAGTATCGCAGAGCGATCGACTTTGGCGGAGATATTGTGGTTATTCATTTGGGCATCAATGATACAGATCCCCGTGATTGGCCCGATTATCGTGATTTCTTTGTGAAAGATTACATTGAATTGATCGATTCTTTTCGGGCGGCTAATTCTAAAGTCCGGATTATGATTGCCAGACTTACGCCTATTGCCGATCGGCATCCTCGTTTCCTGTCAGGGACACGTGACTGGCATGGAGAAATACAATTGGCTATTGAGAATGTGGCACGCTATACCGGAGTACAGTTGATCGACTTTCATGAGCCGTTGTATCCATACCCTTTCATATTGACGGACGCCGTACACCCTGATCCCGAAGGAGCGTTTATTATGGCTCAGACCGTATATTCCGCCATTACCGGAGATTATGGCGGACTGAAAATGTCGTTGCTTTATACAGACAATATGGTATTGCAACGGGATGTTCCGTTGACGGTTCAAGGAATTGCCAATGCCGGGGACCGGGTTACTGTAAGCATAGCCGACCGGCAAATGAAAACAAAAGCAGGTCTGAATGGAAAATGGTCGGTAACGCTGCCTCCTTTAAAGGCGGGTGGTCCTTATACCTTAAAGATCTCAACGGATGAGACGGGTTTTCAATATCAAAATGTGTTAGCGGGTGAAGTCTGGCTTTGTTCCGGTCAGTCAAATATGGAGTTTATGCTGAAACAGGCTTCGACTGCCCGAGCCGATATTCCACGTGCCGTAGATCAGCAACTTCGTTTGTATGATATGAAAGCACGTTGGCGCACAAATGCCGTCGAATGGGAGGCGAACGTACTTGATTCGTTGAATCATCTCCAATATTATAAGGATACGGAATGGAAAAATTGTACTCCGGCGACAGCTTCTGATTTCTCGGCAATTGCATACTATTTTGGTAAGATGCTAAGAGATAGTCTGAATGTTCCGGTTGGATTGATTTGCAATGCCGTTGGAGGATCACCTACAGAAGCCTGGGTAGATAGAGCTAGTTTGGAATATCAGTTTCCCGCCATTTTAAAAGACTGGACTAAAAATGATTTTATTCAGGAATGGGTGCGCGGACGGGCTGCTTTGAATATAAAAAAGTCAGCAAATAGCCAGCAGAGGCATCCGTATGAGCCTTGTTATTTATATGAGTCGGGGATTCGGCCTTTGGAACAGTATCCGATACGAGGAGTAATCTGGTATCAGGGAGAATCGAATGCACATAATTGGGAAGCTCATGAAAAATTATTTAAACTGCTCGTGAATAGTTGGCGGAAGAATTGGAATGATGCCTGCCTGCCTTTTTATTATGTACAATTATCCAGTTTGAATCGCCCTTCCTGGCCTTGGTTCCGTGATAGTCAGCGTAGAATGTTGAATGAAATTTCTCATATCGGAATGGCTGTATCCAGCGATCATGGTGATTCTCTGGATGTGCATCCTATCTGTAAGAAACCCGTGGGAAAGCGTTTGGCGCGATGGGCTTTGAATAAAACGTATCAGAAAAATGTCATTCCTTCCGGTCCTTTATTTCGTGGTGCAAACGTTCGCGGTGGGAAAGTCTTTTTATCTTTTGATTATGGAAAAGGGATGCGGAGTTCAGACGGAAAGCCTTTACAATGCTTTGAAGTAGCGGAATATGATGGTATCTATTATCCGGCAACGGCTGAGGTTGTAGGAGACCAGGTGAAGGTGTATAGTAAAGAAGTGCCAAATCCCCGCTATGTACGTTATGGCTGGCAACCTTTTACGCGGGCTAATCTGATCAATCGGGAAGGACTGCCTGCTTCGACATTTCGTGCCGAATTTTCGATGAAATGAGATATTTTGTAGCTTCAATAGGAAATATTTAACAAAAAAGCAATATCTTTACTCCGTTAATATCTAATGCCCCCACTATGATCTTAAATTTGACAGGAAAGATAGCGCCGATAGCATGTGGATTGCTATGTTGCTGTAGTATGGTTTATGCTCAAGGTAATGACACTTCGGAAGTCATGCTACTGGATACCGGTTGGGAATTTTCTCAATCAGGGACTGAAAAGTGGATGCCAGCCACGGTTCCTGGTACGGTTCATCAGGACCTGATCAGTCATGAATTACTGCCGAATCCTTTTTATGGGATGAATGAAAAGAAAATTCAATGGGTGGAGAATGAGGACTGGGAATATAGAACCTCCTTTATAGTCTCCGAAGAGCAATTGAATCGTGATGGAATCCAACTTATTTTTGAAGGTCTTGATACCTATGCAGACGTATATCTCAACGGCTCATTACTGCTGAAGGCTGATAATATGTTTGTGGGGTATACACTTCCTGTAAAATCTGTGTTGCGGAAGGGCGAGAATCACTTATATATTTATTTCCATTCACCTATTCGGCAAACGTTGCCACAATATGCTTCCAATGGCTTCAATTATCCGGCGGATAACGATCATCACGAGAAACATCTTAGTGTGTTCAGCCGTAAGGCTCCGTATAGTTACGGTTGGGACTGGGGCATCCGAATGGTGACAAGTGGTGTCTGGCGCCCGGTTACTCTTCGTTTTTACGACATAGCTACCATATCTGACTACCATGTCAGACAATTATCGCTGACAGATGAAAACGCTCGTCTGTCTAATGAGCTGATTGTAAACCAGATCGTTCCTCAGAAAATTCCGGCTGAAGTAAGGGTCAATGTATCGTTGAATGGAACTACCGTTACAGAAGTAAAACAGCAGGTGACACTGCAACCCGGGATAAATCATATCACTCTTCCTGCTGAAGTGACGAACCCTGTACGATGGATGCCAAATGGTTGGGGAACTCCGACTCTGTATGATTTCTCGGCTCAGATAGCTTGTGGAGATCGGATTGTTGCGGAACAATCTCATCGGATTGGTTTACGAACGATTCGTGTGGTAAATGAAAAAGATAAGGACGGAGAATCTTTTTATTTTGAAGTCAATGGCATACCGATGTTTGCCAAAGGAGCTAATTATATTCCTCAGGATGCACTGCTGCCTAATGTTACTACGGAACGCTATCAGACTTTGTTCCGTGACATGAAGGAGGCCAATATGAATATGGTTCGTATATGGGGCGGTGGGACATATGAGAATAATCTTTTCTATGACCTTGCCGATGAGAACGGGATACTTGTCTGGCAGGATTTTATGTTTGCGTGTACTCCTTATCCATCCGATCCTACTTTCCTGAAACGGGTAGAGGCGGAGGCTGTTTACAATATTCGCCGTCTTCGGAATCATGCCTCTTTGGCGATGTGGTGTGGTAATAATGAAATATATGAGGGCTTGCGTTATTGGGGCTGGAAGAAAAAATATGCTCCTGAGATATATCAGCAAATGTTGGATGGATATGACGTATTGTTCCGCCGGCTTTTGCCCGAGAAAGTAAAGGAGTTCGATCCGGGACGCTTTTATCTGGAAAGATCGCCTTATGAAGCCAATTGGGGACGGCCTGAAAGCTGGAAGATCGGCGATAGTCATAATTGGGGAACTTGGTATGGACAGAAACCTTTTGAAACGCTGGATACAGAGATTCCGCGTTTTATGAGTGAGTTTGGTTTTCAGTCTTTTCCGGAGATGAAGACGATACGTACATTTGCTTCGCCGGCAGACTACGATCTGGAGTCAGCGGTTATGAATGCCCATCAGAAAAGTACGATTGGCAATTTCCTGATTAAGAAAACAATGGACATTTATTATCATGTTCCGGAAAAGTTTGAGGACCTGGTTTATATGGGACTTGTTCTGCAGGGACATGGAATGCGTCACGGAATGGAGGCACATCGCAGAAACCGACCTTATTGTATGGGTAGTTTGCTCTGGCAACTAAATGACAGCTGGCCGGTTGTGTCATGGTCGGGCATCGATTATTATGGAAACTGGAAGGCTATGCATTACCAGACTCGCCGGGCTTTTGCTCCGGTATTGATAGATGCAATTCGTGAAGGTGATAAACTGCGCTATTATGTGCTTTCGGATGTATTGAAGAGCGAAAAAGCAATATTGCAGATAGAACTTATGGATTTTAATGGAAAAGTATATCGCAGGCATCAGGTAGAAGGTACGTTGCCAGCTAATGCTTCTGCTGTTTTTTATGAAGAAGACTGGAATAAAGCATTCGCAGCTTGTGATACGACTACTTCATTTATACATATGACTTTACGTAGTGATGTTGACCGGAGGGTACTTTCAGACGAAGTATATTATCCGGTGTTTGCCAAAAAGCAACATTTGCCCCATCCTGAAATAAGTTGTAAGATACGAAAGAAAGATGGAGCTTATGAGCTGACATTAAAATCCAAACAACTGGCTCGTGATGTATTTGTAGAAATACCTGTTCAGGGAGTACGTTTCTCTGATAATTTCTTCGACCTGCTGCCTGGAGTACCTAAGAAGATTTTGGTTACTTCGGCTGACGGAACACCTTTGGAAGATATTTCCGTAAGCTTGCATCAATTGAGCGATATTGTGTCATTCTAATTACTAACTTTAATATTATTATCATGAAACCATTTTCGAAATTTAACTGTCTGGGGCTGGCGTTTGCCGGAATGATGATTACATCGTGTACGGATAAGCCAACAGCTGTCGCTGATTATCAGATTGTGCCTATGCCTCTTGAAATTACCACACCTCAACAAAGTGGATTTTTGCTGAAGAGTGGAGAAACTATTTATTACACTGCCGGTAATGAAAAAATGAAGAAAAATGCCGAATTTTTGGCTTCTTTTATTAAAGAACAGACCGGTATTGAACTGAAAGTACAGGAGGGTGATAAAGAAAGCGGAATCGTATTGAAATTAGGACTGGAGGCAACTTCTCCAGAGGCTTACCATCTGACTGTCGACGGAGGAAAGGTTGTCATTGAGGCTCCTTCAGAAGCTGGTGTATTTTATGGAATCCAGACATTGCGTAAATCTGTTTCTGTTCATGAAGGAGGTGGTGCAATCGAACTTCCTGCTGTAGAAATAAACGATACACCGCGTTTCAGCTATCGCGGAATGATGCTTGATGTTGGCCGTCATATGTTTACGATGGATGAAATCAAAACGTATATTGATATGCTTGCACTGCATAATATCAACCGTTTACACTGGCATCTTTCTGAAGATCAAGGCTGGCGTATCGAAATAAAGAAATATCCGAAACTGACAGAAATCGGTTCAAAACGTAGTGAAACTGTTATAGGACGTAACTCGGGAAAATACGATGGAAAGCCTTACGGTGGTTTCTATACTCAGGAACAAGCCAAAGAGATTGTTGCTTATGCTGCAGAACGCTATATAACCGTTATTCCTGAAATAGACCTTCCGGGGCATATGCAGGCTGCATTGGCTGCTTATCCGGAACTAGGATGTACAGGTGGTCCGTATGAAGTTTGGCGTATGTGGGGAGTTTCTGATAATGTACTATGTGCCGGAAATGACAAAACAATTCAGTTTATTAAGGATGTGCTGGCTGAAATTATTGAAATCTTCCCGTCAGAATATATTCATGTAGGTGGAGATGAATGTCCGAAAGATAAATGGAAAACTTGTCCGAAATGTCAGGCTAGAATCAAGGCTTTGGGTATCAAAGGCGACAGCAAACATTCAAAAGAAGAATACCTGCAAAGTTATGTGATAAGAGAAGCAGAAAAGTTCTTGAATGAACATGGACGTAACATTATCGGATGGGACGAAATTTTGGAAGGTGGTCTGGCTCCTAATGCAACTGTTATGTCATGGAGAGGTGAATCCGGAGGTATTGAGGCTGCACGCCAGAAGCATAATGTTATCATGACTCCGAATACATACTTGTATTTTGACTATTATCAGGCTAAGGATACAGAAACAGAACCGTTGGCTATCGGAGGTTATTTGCCTATGGAAAGAGTATATAGCTACGAGCCAATGCCGTCTGCCTTGACTCCGGAAGAACAGAAATACATTACCGGTGTACAGGCTAATCTGTGGACAGAATATATTCCTACTTTTGCACAGGCACAGTATATGGTATTGCCACGTATGGCTGCTCTTTGCGAAACTCAGTGGAGTGCTCCTGATAAGAAGAAAGATTACGAGGGATTCTTGAAGCGTACAGTGCGCCTGATGGATATTTACAAGCTGAAGGGCTGGAACTATGCTACTCATATTTTGGATGTGAAAGTCAATATTGCTCCAAATCAGGAAACAGGTAAGTTGGATGTCAGTGCCGCTACGATTGATGAGGCTCCAATATACTATACACTCGACGGAACAGAACCGACAGCAGCCTCTTTGAAATATGAAGATGGACTGTCAATTGACCAGGCTTGTGTATTACGTATGACAGCAGTGCGTCCGGAAGGCAATTCACGTATTACTTGTGATACTATTTCTTTCAGTAAATCGACTGCCAAACCTATTTCTATGCTTCAGCCCATTAATAAAGCATATGAATTTAATGGGGCGCCTACCTTGGTAGATGGTATGACTGGTAACCGCAATTATAAGACTGGTCATTGGATTGCGTTTTATAAGAATGATATGGAGGCAGTTATCGATTTGAAAGAAGCAACAGAAATCAGTTCGATGACATTGCGTGCCTGTGTAGAAAAAGGTGACTGGATATTCGATGCCAGAGGTATTTCTGTTGAGGTTTCGGATGATAATAAGGCATTCAAACAGGTTGCTTCAGAGTCTTATCCGGCAATGAAGGAAACTGATCCGAACCAGATTTACGTACATACCTTGAACTTTACTCCGGTAAAGACACGTTATGTCAAAGTAAAAGCTTTGTCGGAAAAGAGTATTCCAGCATGGCATGGTGGAAAAGGTAATCCGGGATACTTATTTGTAGACGAAATTATTTTGAATTAATATAGGCTGACTATGTGTGGAAGTCCGGTTTCTGTAAAGAAGCCGGACTTTTTTATAATGAGGAAGACTGTTTTTGCAGCGAAATAGCAGACGGAAAGTAGAGGATGGTTGCTTGAGTATGTGTATCTTTGTGAAGAAATATGATAGATAAAATTGATTATGAAAAAGAAACTGGTTTTTGCAACGAATAATGCACACAAGTTGGATGAGATACGTGCCATATTAGGAGATAGGGTAGAGGTGCTGAGTCTGAAGGATATCCATTGTGAGGCAGATATTCCGGAAACGGCTGATACGCTGGAGGGAAATGCTGCTCTGAAAGCTGAATATATTTATAAAAACTATGGTCTGGATTGTTTTGCCGACGATACGGGTCTGGAGGTTGAGGCCCTGGGAGGGGCTCCGGGAGTCTATTCAGCCCGATATGCTGGAGGAGAAGGACATGATTCGGAAGCTAATATGAAAAAACTGCTTGTAGAGCTGGAAGGAAAGACCAACCGTAAAGCGCAATTCCGTACGGCTATTTGCCTGATCGAGGGTGGAACGGAGCATCTCTTCGAAGGAGTTGTAAAAGGCGAAATAATCGAAAAAAAACGCGGTTGTTCAGGATTTGGCTATGATCCTGTTTTTGTCCCCGAAGGTTATACTGAAACATTTGCCGAGATGGGCAATGAAGAAAAGAATAAAATCAGCCATCGGGCAAGGGCTACACAGAAGCTTTGTGATTATTTGAAATGTGAATAATACTGATAATCTGCGGGACTGCATCCAATCGGAAAGAACTGCTGAATGATTGATTCAGGCTGGTTCTGAATAGGATGAAGTCCCGTAGTTTTTTGTGTATGATTATTTGCAGATTTCCTTGAGGTATTGTTCTACTTTCTCAAAGAAAAGTGAAATGTGTGCTCCGTCTGTAAAAGCATGACTTACAGTCAGTGCAATAGGCATGATACGCTTGCCTTCGCGTATGATGGCCTTACCGGCATTCATCAGCGGATAATCCAGCGGATGTCCTACTTCCTGTTGGGTGTAGGTTATCGAAGTGAAATATAGTTTTGGAGTGGCACTTAGCAGGATTACATCAAAATCTCCTTGTTTATAAATGCTTTTATCAGTTCCGTATGGATCACCATCTTCAGGAATAGATGTGACAATGTGTCTGGCTTCGGTATAAAATGCTTCGAAATCAACATGATAAGGGATGCGTACCGTATAAAATGTTTTGCCGGGTACAGCAATAGGGGAAATGACATCCACTGTATCATGATAGACTACTTGTCCGTTTTTATCCCAGCGATAACGGAACTCTTTTATCTCGTTGGCAGCGCGCAATATGGCATAAAGATAATACAGAAAAAATGATTTTCCGTTGGCTTTGGCGTGGTTGTAAGCTTCAGTACAGTCTACTTCACTGGTGATAGCAATCCATGAATTCGCAAATCCACGGAAAAAGTTATAGTTGTCTTTCCGTTCCCAGGTTTCAATATCTACTATATGTTTCATTTATTCTTGAATTTTTGAGCTACTTTTTGATAGGTAGGCATAGATATTCCCAAACGCTCACCCAAATCAATCATATCGAACAACATACCTTGTATCTCCGACGCATGTCCTCGGGCAAGGTCTTTTTGCATGGATGCTGTACTGTGCGGGTCGAGCTTATCTATTACTTTCAAATTGTAAGAAACAGGATCTTCCGGATAAGAAATTCCCATCTTGTGTCCGATTTCTGCACTTTCTCTGGAAAGTCCGATAAATGTATCTCGTACTTCACCTTCGTGTTGTACTTCTCCCATTGGTACATCGTGATATGCTCCAGTACATGCCATTGCCGAAATAAATGCCCATTTGATAAATGTGTCGCGGTTGATATCATCGGAAACATCGACTTTGATACCGCAACTTCTGACATCCTCTGCAATTGCTTCAATACGTTCCTGAGAAACTCCCTGCTCCGGACGTGCTCCGAATACCAGCCGGAAAATGCTTCCCATCTGAGTGATTTCGCCTTCACCTGAAACAAATCCTACGATGTAGATACAGCCATCGAGAACAGTTACTTCAGGTGTCAAACGACCA
>OLFY01003443.1_pt1 | contig 12976 bp, 15 predicted proteins | sample 1605611 | NCBI WGS metagenome assembly OLFY01 (sample SAMEA3888923, study PRJEB22519) | human gut metagenome | biome: human gut; feature: human-associated habitat; material: faeces | place: Denmark | collected 2011
TATGACAATTAACGCAGTACAAGTAGACATTCTTGATTAAGAATGTCTTTTTTTGATTGTGTAAAATATCTATATAGCACTTTGAAAATTAAAAAAAGCAAGCTTAATGGGGTTATATCATCCCCATTTTTGCTTGCATAATTTTATTTTCTTGAGATTATAGAATTTAAAATAACCTCATGAGGATTTTTTCTTAATCTCTATTTATATTTTTACTGCATGCAATAAGATAATGTCTGGCATTTGCACTCTTTACTTGTTTTGCACGTTGTAGTAAACATTCTTTTTTTAGTTCTTTATTATCTATAAGCTCTAATAATTGTAAAGCTATCTGATATTGTGAATGAGACATACAATCTTTGATCTTCTCTAATAGCTTTTCTTCACCAATAAGATCTAATAAGACACTATTATATTCTTGAACACTAACAGGTAATAAGTGTACAGGATCACCATCAAACCATCCTACGTAACCTGTATAGACACTTTTAACGGCCCATTCTACAGTGCCATAATATTCCTGTAAGTAAGGTGAGTTCTTAAGTTCTTTTGGTAATGAAACAGTTTGTACTGTTTCATCTAGAGTAAGACCTTTGTTAATACAGTCTAGGGTATTAAAGAGAATATATTCGATAGCTTCTTTGAACTGACCTACTTGGTTCTGGATTAATTCTTTGTTTAATAAAGGACGTGTATGACCTGGTAATAAAACATTTGCATCAAAAGAAAGAATAAGGTTTAAAGAATCAATCCATGTAGCAAGATCTCTGTATTGTGTACCTCTAATAGCATATAAGGCTGGAAAAACAGCATAATAGTTATCACCTGTATATAGAACCTGATCATCATTCATCCAGATACAGATTTGATCATCAGTTTCTCCTGGTGCTCTATATAACTCTAGATGTATACCATCAATATTTCTTATGACTTTATCTTCAGTATATAAAGTAGTAGGGGAGATAAAATCATAGCATCCATGACCAGTAACCTTACCTTCTCTTATACCAATACCTTGGCATATTGCTTCTTCATTTGTAAGAGTATATCCATGTTGATATGTTCCTCTTTTTTTTAATCCTTCATCAATCTTTTCATAATACTTTAAAGGTGTTTTAGATGGTGTAAAAGCTATAACTTCTTCTACAGTATTTCTAAAAGTCCCTGCACCACCTCTATGGTCTGGATGACCATGAGTATAGATTAATGTTTTAACAGGTTTATCTGTATACTTTCTTAAGTCATTCAATAAGTCTTGTGAATATTCATTAGAATCTAGAGTATCTATTAAGATAACAGAACTGTTACCTATAATAGCAGTCGCATTACTATGACCATAGGAATAGAAGAATAGAATGTGATCATTAATTTCATAGAGATGTTTTTTAAATGTTTCTTGTGTATGTTTGATTAGTAGTTGTTCATCCATGATAAATACCCTCCTATGTGTATTCTACTAGAGAATTAGATAGGAGGGTAGTAGGCACTTTGAGGTAAGTATTAGGATTTTTTATAGTTTGTTTTTTATCTCAAAAAGCTTATGCATATCATATGCTTTCACATAATAGTTGGTTGCATCCATTTTTGTTTTATTGAAGTACTCACCTGCTTTAAGTACAAAATTCTTTTCGATAAGAGTTATAAGTTCTTCTCTAGTTATAAAGCGAGGCATTGAATAAGTCCATTTCTGTTTTTTCAGCATTTCAATTACATCTTCAGGTATTTCTGTACCATAGAAAAGTTTGCGTGCACGTAGCAGATCTTCACATGATGGACTAATTCTTACAAGTATATGATAATCATATTCTGCAACTTTATTAGGTATTTTTATATTTGGTATATAACGCCCAGATTCATCCCAGTCCTTTTTCTCTAAGAGAAGAAGCTGCCCAAAATCCTTTGTGGATTTGATTGAGATATGTTTGCCATTACAGTCAATATCTACACTATCCCAAACATTTTCGCCATAAACATCTAAATTAGGCTCATTCATCTCTAAACCATAATCTTTAAGACAATAATAAACGGCATATTCTGTAAGTTTTCCCTGAATATCACTAATGAATATTTCATTGGGTGTTCTTTTATGTTCTCCACCTCGGCGGTGGTCTCGGTGATGTCCTTCTCCATATGCCATATCAAGAGAGAAATCCAGTACTTTTTGTACATCTTTAGGATCAATAGTTCCTATTGCTTCAAAAGGAACTTTTCGACCTTCTGGTATAGTATGGATACGTTTGCCATCTTTCTCTAATAACTTTAATTTATAAAAATCTGGATAAGACATATTATCATTCCTTTCTGTAATATTATTGATTAATTTTATACTATCATTGTAAGTTTGATTAAACAATAGAGATACAGAAATGAATAAAAATTACAAGTCTTGTATTACTAGGTAGCCTATGATATTCTAATCATGATTTCATTAAATCATGAAATAATTTTTTTGGATTACGATAGGAAATTTTATGAAAAGTGTAGTATGTATAGAGTGTAGGACATACTTCAATATATGGTCAGAGGGATATAGGATGAATAAAGAGAATGAAGTAAAAGAAAAAGGTTTAGAAACAAAGACGGTGCAGTTTTATATTGATGCTGATTTAAAGAAGAGATTAAAAACATATTGTGTTGTGCATGATGAGAATATGACATCAGTTCTCACAAAAGTATTAGATACATTCCTTGTGTCTGAAGGTTATTAATATATTCACATTAAATATTGCATAAAAAGAATAATAAAGGAGTTTGAATTGAATGAATAATAAATTGAAATGTGCATCATTTTTTGCGGGTGTAGGAGGAATAGATTTAGGGTTTGAATCAACAGATTGTTTTGAAACTGTATATGCGAATGAAATAGATCCTTATCCAGCAAGAACCTATAATTTGAATTCGGATATTACTGTAGATTGTAGAGATATAAGAGAAGTACAGCCAGACCAAATTCCAGATTTTGATGTATGTCTTGCAGGTTTTCCATGTCAATCATTTAGTGTAGCTGGTTATAGACAAGGTTTTGATGATGAAAAGGGAAGAGGTACGTTATTCTTTGAAGTAGCAAGAATCATTGAAGCTAAGAAACCTAAGATTGTATTTTTAGAAAATGTGAAAAACCTTGTGACACATGATAATGGAAATACTTTTAGAGTAATATTAAATACTTTAGAAGAGTTAGGTTATCATGTGAAACATAAAGTTTTAAATGCAATGGAATATGGAAATGTTCCACAAAACAGAGAAAGAATATATATTGTAGGATTCTTAAGTGAAGAAGAATGTAATAAATTTAGTTTTCCAGATAAAGTAGAGCTTACAAACCAATTAGAAAGTATTATTGATTTCCATACTAAGATAGATGAGAAATACTATTATACTCCTGGTAAGTATAAAGGTGATATCTATGAGAAACTAGTAGAAGCAATGGATGATGATCGTGCTGTTTATCAGTGGAGAAGACAGTATGTACGTAAGAATAAATCAAGGGTAGTACCTACACTAACAGCTAATCAGGGAATGGGTGGACATAATGTATGTCTTATTATGACTGATAATGGAATACGTAAAATGACACCACATGAATGTTTTAATGCACAGGGTTTCCCTAAAGACTTTAAACTACCTACTGATATGGCAGAATCTAGATTATATAAACAGGCAGGAAATTCTGTATGTGTATCAGTTATTCACAGAATAGCTGATAGTATTGTGGATGCAATAAACTAATATTAAGAAACAGGTGGTTCTATGTTTTATCAGAAGATAGAAATAGAAGTGTTGATTTCTTTCCAAATAGAGATGAACCATTTACATTATTTCCTCCTGATGGAACAGAAAAGAGTGCTAAAGTATGTCAAAGAGCATTTACTAAAGTAAGTCCTGAGAAGTATGAACTTCTTTCTTCTGAAGAAAAGAGAAGATGTATCATTTGGATGATTTGGAACAAGATGAAGAGTAGATGTTGAACAGTCACTGAGGTGGCTGCTTTTTTTATGAATTTAAAAGTCTAAATGCAGTTGTGAAAGCACATTCCAGTAGTAGAATGTTATATATGAATATTTTTTGAAAGAGATGATAATATGTCTGATAATCTTACGAAAAAACAACGTCATAAAAACATGAGTGCAATAAGAGGTAAAGATACTTCTATTGAAGTAAAGGTAAGAAAATATCTTTGGGCTCATGGGTTTCGTTATCGCAAGAATGTTAAAGATTTACCTGGCCAACCAGATATAGTTATACCTAAATATCAAACAGTAATATTTATCAATGGTTGTTTCTGGCATCATCACTATAACTGTAGATTTGCAACCATACCTAAATCTAATAATGATTATTGGGTTAAGAAGATAAATAGAAACGTAGACAATGACATTAAGAATTATAATCTATTACAGCAAATGGACTTCAATGTCATTACAGTATGGGAATGTGAAATCAAAGATGATTTTGATCACAGAATGAAACTACTCATAGAAGAAATAACACAATAATTTGGTGGTTGATAAATTATGACTTCTTTTACAGTATCTCTAAAAGTACCTGCACCTCCTCTATGGTCTGAATGACCATGAGTATAGATTAATGTTTTTACAGGTTTATCTGTATACTTCTTTAAGTCATTCAATAAGTCTTGTGAATATTCATTGGGGTCTAGAGTATCTATTATGATAACAGAACTGTAACCTATAATAGCAGTAGCATTACTGTGACCATAGGAATAGAAGAATATGATCATTGATTTCATGGAGATGTTTTTTAATGTTTCTTGTGTATGTTTGATTAGTAGTTGTTCACTCATGATAAATACCCTCCTATATGAAATCTACTAGAGAATTAGATAGGAGGGTAGTAGGCACTTTGAGGTAAGTATTAGATGTTCATGATTTCATTTGCTAGTTTGTTGAAGGTATATTAGATTTAAAAAGATTTTTTATGTGCTATGATTTTGAGAAATCATAATAAATAATTAAATGGGATAATGAGAAAAAGTATCAATATAATAAAATAATGACATTAAGCGTGGAATTTAGTTTATTAAGCTTAATTAATGAGAAAATTCCCATTTAGTAGCAAAATATATTGACACTATTTCACAACAAGAATATAATCATATATGTAAACACTTACGAAGGATAGAAAGGACATTGTTTGTGGAAAAATTAAAAGCTTTTTTTGACAAGTTTCAAAAAGTGATGGAAGAAAAAGTTGTACCAGTAGCAACAAAGATTGCTTCACAAAGACATCTTGCCGCATTAAGAGATGGTCTTACAATTTTAATTCCACTTACAGTTATTGGTGGTATTTCACTTATGATTGCGAACCCACCAGTTGATTTAGAGGTTATGAAACCTACTAATTTCTTCTTTAGTTTTTTAATCGCATGGAAGACATGGGCTACTCAGTGGTCTTCAATTCTTACAATTCCATTTAACTTGACAATTGGAATCATCTCTGTATATGTAGTGCTTGGTGTATCATATCGTTTAGCACAGCATTATGAAATGGAAGCTTTCCCAAATGCGATTACAGCATTATTTACTTTCTTATGTATTGCAGCAGTTCCACAGACTATTAAAGATGGTAGTTATATCAATTTAAGTGGTCTTGGTTCTGGTTCTATGTTTGCAGCTATTATCGTTGCACTCGTTGTAATTGAAATTAACCACTTCATGATTAAGAAAAATATCAAAATCAAAATGCCAGCCGGTGTGCCACCTATGGTTGCTGGACCATTTGAAGTCTTATTGCCAATGGTTGTTGATATTTTATTCTTTATCTTCTTAGATCAGGTATGTATTGCAACATTAGGATCAGGTCTTACAAATCTTGTATTTACTGTTTTCTCACCACTTATCTCAGCGACTGCATCATTACCATCTATGTTATTTATTGTATTATTAACAGTAGTATTCTGGTTCTTCGGTATTCATGGTGATAACATGGTAAGTGCTATTACTACACCAATTTTCACTGGTAACTTAGTTGCTAACTTAGCTGCATATAATGCAAACAAAGAAATTCCAAACATTATTGCAGGTAACTTTACATTTATCTTTGGATTAGCTATTGCTTATCTTGCAATTCTATTTAACTTGAACTTTGTATGTAAGAATAAGAGATTACGTTCATTAGGACGTTTAGCAATTCCATCATCAGTATTTAACATCAATGAACCATTAGTATTTGGTGTTCCAACAGTATTAAATATTCTAACATTCATTCCAAGTATGATTTGTGTTGCTATTAATTTAGTTGTTGCATATTTATCAACAGCTGCAGGTCTTATGAATAAGACATGTATGAGTGTTCCTTGGACTTTACCTGCACCTCTATATGCATTCCTTTCAACTATGGATTATCGTGCTATTATTATTTGGTTTGTCCTATTTGCAATCAACATTATTATCTTCATTCCATTTATGAAATCTTATGATAAACAGATGGATTTAGAAGATGAGAAATTATCTGAACAGGGAGAATAGGGTTATCCTATTCTCCAGGTTTTTTAAAGGAGGACATATGAGAGTTAGACAAATTTTAGATCTATTAGAATCCCAAGGTGAGTGGGTCAATAGAAGTTGTACAAGAGACCGCATTCTATTTGGCGATGATCAAAAAGAAGTGAGTAAAGTAGTTGTTTGCTGGGTTGCTACTAAAGAAATTATTCAGTATGCAATAGAACATGATGTGCATTTCATTATTACACATGAAAATGCATTCTATATGGCATCAACATCACTTCCTACAGCTGTTTATAAAGCACAGAAAGAAAAAGAAGCCTTATTAGAAAAACATGATATTACGTTATATAGATGTCATGATTTATGGGATTTATATCCAAAATATGGTGTGAGAGATTGCTGGGCAAAAGTATTAGATTTGGATTTCGAAGAGTCACATGATTATTCATTCTTAAGATTTGCGAATGATGTAAATATGACAGTCGAAGAATTAGCACAGCATATCATAAAGCAAATCAAGCCTTATTATCAGTATGGCATTGAAGTGATTGGTGATAAGAATAAAAAAATAAATAGATTAGGAATAGGTACTGGAGCATGCACAGATGTTTTTCAAATGTCTGAACATGGAGTTGATGCCTGCTTAGTAAGTGACGATGGTATCAATAACTGGACTGCAGTTCAATGGGCGATGGATAATGACTTACCTCTCATTGTTATTAACCATATGACTTGTGAAGCACCAGGAATTGAATGCCTTGCTAAGTATCTCAATGAACAACTTCAAGAAGTTTCATTTACTTATGTTCCTAACAAATATGGTATTTATCATATAGAAAAATAAGCATCTCTTAATTGAGGTGCTTATTTTCCTTCTGAATATAATCCGTAATAGTATGAAATAATTTCTGCGAAAAAGTGAAGAGTTGTTCTATTATCGAATTGTTTTAAAACAGTTGTTTGACTTCTAGGTTCAACAGTAGAAGGTAGATAATAAACCATATTGGCATAATTCTTTAATGACGTGTCATTATTCATTGTAATAAGTACAGTATATGCACCTTTTCGTTTTGCTGTTTTAAGCAAGTCTAAATAAGTATTTGATCCTGAAACACTAAAGATAATAAGTAAATAATCTTTTGATAGACAGTTATTAAGATATCTGAACTGAGGTTCATCTGTTATAGCTTCGAAGAATTTATTGTATGAGTATAAGGAATATACGAGCTGACTAGCACAGAATGAAGAGTTACCAATACCTAGAGATTTTACATAAGGATATTCGTCTAATAGCTGTGCTAACTCTTGTAATTGTTCATCATAGGGAGAGTTACCTATTTGATTAATAGTGAGTGCATAATTATTAGATATTCGTGAAAGAATAGTGTTATGTGTGATTTCAACATTATCCACATTTTCATTTTTATAATACTCTTCAACAGAATATTTAAACTCTGAATACCCTCTATACTCAAGTTTTTTAGCAAACCTAAGCATTGCAGATTTAGAAGTTTGACATAGTTCACCTGCTTCAATAATGTTATGTTCCATAATGATAGAAGGATCTTTCATTATGAGAGTACATATTCTTTTTTTCTGTTGGTGTGAGATTTGTATAATAAATACTGATTTTTTCTTTTAAGTTCATATGATGTGTACCCCTTTAGGTGTATTATACATGATAAATGGCTATTATTTATGAAGTTTTTATAATGTTTCATATTTCTGCTTGGATATTGTTAATTTATCGCATAAAAAAGCTTATTTGTATTCGAATTGGTAGTGTAGATGAATCTTGATAATTATTAAGGGAAGGTATGAGTTAAAATAATCGTTCTTGTACATGCAACTGTTGTTAGGTAAGATTAATATAGTGTAATATATTTATAAGAGATTATTATACAAGGAAGTGAAATAATGGTAGAAGTTGCTTATGAATACTTACAAAATGATGATTTGCAAATAGATTGTGTTTATAAAGGTGGTAATGCTTCTAATCTTAGTTCTGATCCTCTATCTCATCTTTTTCTGTGTGGAAACGCTGGTGGATTTAGAAGAGTGATTTCAGGACAGCTGCAGTATATTACCCACTTATGTCCTTTTATATACTTCTATGGAAGAATTAGAATGGCTAGACTTTCCCGATGAGGAGACAGGTGTATTCAGATATTATGGCGATAATGGACAACCTGGAAATGATATGAGAAATACAAGGAGGAGAGGTAACCTATTATTAGAAGAGGTATTTGATTTTCTTAATAGTAATAATCTAGAAGATATGCCACCTTTCTTCGTATTTAAGAAGACTGGAAATGGAAGAAAAAAAGTTCTTAGGTTTAGCTGCACCTGGGAATGGTAATATATCTCAAGATAGAGATTTAGTTTCTTTCTGACGTTTAATGAATGGTCAAAGATTTCAGAATTATGAAGCTTATTTCACAATATTGGATACTAAGGAGAAAGGTGTTTCTGGAGGTTGGATTAAATCTTTATCTGAGAATCATTCAGCAAGTATAGATGTTGCACCTGATGTGTGGAAGAAGTTCATTTCTCAAGGCAGAGATGGGATAGAAGCATTGAAAGTGCTTAAGATTATTCATATTCCTAGTAAGTATGATCAATTACAGTGTTACAATGAAGGTAAGAAGTGTGTTGATGCTATTAGGGAACATTATAAGGATAATCCATATGGTTTTGAATCATGTGCAATGGATTTATTGATTAAGATGGATAATCACTTTGTTGATTTCAATCTTACTCGTCCATGGAGAGATGGTGGAAGAGATGTTATTGGATACTATTCCATTAACGGTGGTGGTAAAGTGAATGCCCCACTAAAGATTGATTGTGCACTAGAAGCAAAGTGCTATTCTGAAAATAGAGGTGTAGGTGTAAAACAGATGTCTAGACTTATATCTAGAATTAGATATAGACAGTTTGGAGTTTTAATAACAACAAGTTATGTTGATAGTCAAGCTTATCAAGAGGTTGTGGAAGATGGTCATCCTATATTAGTTGTTATTGTGACAGATATTGCAAGAATACTTAGAGTGAATTCTATTACTAGTGAGGATATAGATGAGTATTTAAGCAGTATTGATAGTAAAAGAAAAGAACGGGAAGAAAATTAGTAAAGAATCAAAATTAAGGAGATGAAACTATATGGAAACAGCAGATATTGAAAAACAATTAACAATAAAATGTTTGAGTTCATATTTACAACAAAGTAATAAAAGACGTTTGCATAATATTAATGTTTTAAGGGATTTTATAAATCGTGAAACTAAAAAGAAAAATTTGAAATCGGGAGAAAAAGAGGCTGATTTGTTATTTCATGAAACATCCAAGGGTGAAAAAATATCAATTAGATTTCCGGGTAAAGAATCTTTGCCTAGGGGGAAAGATTCAAAAACATACCCACAAGATTATCGCCCTAAAATCATTACTAGAGATGGTGAAGAATTACCTGATTTAACATTTGAAGATATGTGGTCAATAATGGATTGTATTAATGAAAATGCTAAAAAATATATGAAATGCATATCATTAATATTTTTCAGAATGGGTAGAATGATGGATTATGAATGTAAGAATGAAAAAATGAAACTTACATGTGAGGGACAAGAGGAATTAGTTGATTTGAATTTATGGCGCATTCATTTTGATGAAGAGTGTTTTAAGTCACTTGATTCTGGGATTGAAAGTATTATTCTTTTTGATAAATATAAAATTAGTTATGAAGCATTTATCTATTTTTTTGAATTAATTCTGCAAAACGAAGATGGAAAATACTATTATAAAAAAGGTAATCTTTCTTCAGGGAGAACTAATACTAGCGATTCCATGCTTTTATTAGCTTCTTTTTTCGCAGGTTTTACTGGTATATCTTCATTATTACATTTATTTGTAAGGGGTAAAGGTATTGGCAAAATGACAAAAGAACAGATGATGAAATATATGGGAAATAGAATAGAAATTTACAATGCAAGAGACATTATATTACAATACCCTAATTTTGAAGGTGTTCGACATAGAAAAACACTTACAAAAACGATTGAAAAAAATATGCTCACTATGGTTGCAAGAGATGATATCAAAAAAATAGGATATGTTAATAAAATAAGCGATAAAAAAACAATGACTTATGAAGTCTTCAAAAAAGCGGGATGGGAAATTGTAGATATAAGTACGATGGATTATGATTCGCTTGTTGAATTCTTAGACTCAAAATATAAAAATACAAATACAAAAGCAGAGTAACCATTAGGCTACTCTGCTTTTATAATCTCTTCTAATCTAGGTTCTAATGTATTAATGATGAATGTAACTAAGGCATTACCCATCATGAAATATCTCTGTCTATCAGTCATTCCTGTATTTGTCCAGTTATCAGGAAAATGCTGTAATCGTTCAGCTTCCACTGGAGTGATAATTCTTTTTTCTCCTGTATCTAGGTCTGCAACCACATGACTACTTCTGTTCACTGTACCTTCGCTAGTTAACATAGTTCTACTTGGTAAATCAATGTTTTCAGGATAAGCAATCTTTCCTTCAGAGAAGTTATAAGTGAAACCTGCTGCATTTGTTCTTGTGATTCGTTTGGATCCTTTTAAGTATTCAAACTTCTCTTTCTGTTTATCATTCAAGTAGAATTTCTTATCTACGTTATGAAGTAGAGTATCTTTTAAAGGAATCGGTTCTTTGAACTGAGGTTCAGTCTTAAAAGTTACAACTTCTCCATTCACCATGCAACCTGTATTTTCGAAGTTTGCATGGAATTTTTCTGTCATCTCTACAGTATCTTCATAAGAAGTCACATTATAAGTTCTAATAGGAGTATCAATCAAGTTGACTGGAAACTGTTTTGCAAACAATCCTTCCTTTGCAATAATATCCTCAATCTTTATGTCAGAAAGTGTATTTGCATACTTTGTATCTTTTCTCCATGCAAAAATGAATGTTCTTCTTCTTCTCTGTCTTGCTCCATATTCGGCAGCATTGATAACACGCCATTCTACATCATAACCTTCATCGTTGAAAGTTCTAAGCATAATACCAAAGTCTCTACCACGCTGTTTAGAAGGTGATTTAAGTAATCTGTCTACATTTTCTAATAAAACAAAAGGTGGCTTTTTTACATGTAAAATCTTTGCAATTGACCAGAAAAGAACACCTTTCTTACCTTCAATCCCTTTTTCACCACTAAGAGATCTTGCGACTGAGTAGTCCTGACAAGGAAAACCTCCGACAAGAAGACTATGATTAGGAATATAATCGGTATCCTCGTCTAGGTGAGCTACTTCTTCTTGAATATCTGTATTGGAAGTATGTTCTTTACCAAATCTTGTACAGTAGCAGTTATATGCAGGCTGTGCTTTAGTAGATGGTTCAAACTGATTCGCCCAAACGAATTTCCAATTTCTATTTTCGATTGCTTTATCATTTTCATCAAATGATTTAATATCATTCAATCCTACTCTAAATCCACCTACACCGGCAAATAGTTCTACAACTGTTAGTTCCATGTATACTTCCTCCGTCTTATGTTATAATATAATTACATTTTTATGTATAAGCCCATAACACATCTATTATACATTAAATAGAATTATCGATCAATAGGCAAAGTGATCTATATATTATCATTTTTCAAGGAGGATTGTAAGTGTGAGTGAAGAAAAAAATAAAGTTTATCAAAGCATAGAAGAACTATTGGAAACAGCTCAATCTTCTTTAGGTGTTCCTTTTAAAGAGTATGATGTGAATAATCGTTTAAAAGGCGGTAATAAAGGAAAGATTGGACAAGTTATTGAAGAAGGACTATTCCATAAGGGAATTGATAGTAGACAAGAAGCAGACTTTCCTGAATTAGGAGTAGAATTAAAAGTCACTCCAATGAACAGAGTAGGAAAAGAAAAGAACATGGTTTCAGCAAAAGAGAGACTTGTTGTTACAATGATTAACTACATGAAGGATTATGATGTCTCTTTTGAAGACAGTCATGTTTTAGATAAGCTCAATAAAGTCCTTTTGATGTTTTATTTTAATGAGCCTGAAAAGTTGAATTATGATTTATGCATAGATAAGATTTTTCTGTATGAGTTTAAAGACATAACAGAAGAAGATAAGCAAATCATAATTAACGACTATAATATTATTATTGATAAGATTAAAAGTGGGCATGCTGAAGATATTTCTGAATCAGATACATATTATTTAAGTGCATGTACAAAAGGGGCTAGTGCAGCTACTTCTTTTGTTGATCAACCATTTAGCTCAGTTAAAGCTAAAAGAAGAGCGTTCTCATTGAAACCTAAATATATGACAGCTTTATTAAGGTCACAGGTATTTAATGACAATGCTATTACAAAAGAAAGCTTGATGAAAACTTCAGGAATTATTGGAAGAGATAATATATTTGATAGGATGGTAGAGTATTTGTTTTCATCTTATTACGCTAAGTTTATGAAAAATGTTGCTACTAGATCATTAAATTTAACTTAACGCCT
>OLFY01003453.1_pt1 | contig 12938 bp, 10 predicted proteins | sample 1605611 | NCBI WGS metagenome assembly OLFY01 (sample SAMEA3888923, study PRJEB22519) | human gut metagenome | biome: human gut; feature: human-associated habitat; material: faeces | place: Denmark | collected 2011
TGCGCTTTTTGCGGACGGCGGTACCTCTCCACAGAAAGGACTGGAGCATGCATACAGCGAATTGCAGAAGGCAGAAGATGACAACAAAAAATATGTGATCCTGTTCTCCGACGGAGAGCCTTCGGACAGCAATGACAAAACGGGGACAGAAGCATCAGCGGTGAAGCTGAAAGAGGCAGGCTATACGGTCATCACAGTCGGGCTTGGTTTAAATAACGAGACTGCCACATGGCTGGGAGAGAAAGTGGCATCAGCCGGCTGTGCATTTACGGCGGATACTGCGGAGGAGTTAAACAAAATCTTTCAGAACATCCAGAGCACGATCACACAGTCAAGATCCCTGACCGGAGTGCAGGTGACGGACGTTATTGATGCGGAATTTGAGCTGACAGATGCCGAGATCCAACGTCTGAGAGCGGATGGCGCACAGGTAACGGTCAATGAGGATGGCACAACAACGGTCAGCTGGATTGATCAGGAAGTAAAGCCGAAGGAAAACGGCGCCTCCGGCTGGCAGAAAACAATCCATATCGTGGCAAAAGAATCCTGTCTGGGTGGAAATAATATGACTACAAATGTAAATCCAAATTCCTTTTTAAGCTTTGGCGGCACACAGCTGGAATTGCCGCAGCCGACCGTGAATGTGAGAATTGCGTATCAGATCACAGACACAGCAGATACGATTTTCCTCGGGGAAAATCTGGAAAACTATGCAGATGATGCGGCAGTGCGCATGAAAGATGCGGACAGCGCCAGAATGTCACAGGTGTATCTGACGTTCTACACGGACAAAGGCTGCCGTGAGGAGATCACGCAGGAAAACCTGAAAAAAGAGAGACCTAAACAGGATACCACGTATTACGCAAAAGCATTTCTGCCGGTGGAGGAAGCGACAGATGCTTCCAACGCAAACTCCACGTTAAACGGTGTGATCTATAAAAATGAGACACAGGTGGAGGCAGCGCATGCGGATGGGGAAGCCTATGCAGGAAAATATGACGTGAAAGTGAAAACGGGAACGCTTACGATCACAAAGAAAATCAGTAAAAAAGATATCAGAGCGTGTGAGGGTGATCCGATCTTTACATTTAAGATCACCAATCAGACGACAGGCGATGTTTATTATAAGACGTTAAGGTTTGGAGAGAACAGCGCAGAGGATCAGACCACGACAGCCGGAATGTTCAATGTGAAAGCGCAGACGACGCTGGAAGGACTTGCGCAGGGAATCTATAAAGTAGAAGAACTTGACACGATGGGCTTTACGTTAAAAGAGTTTACCGCAGACACAAACTGTGCGTCACAGATTGCCGGAAACAGCGCACAATTTGCAGTTGGTATCCGCAGCAGAGACGAGACCTGCAGCTTTGACGCAGAGGACTTTGTCACAACAGCGGCAGATTTACATTTGCAGGCAGACCGTGTGAATGTTACAGCCAAAAACAATAAGACCAGAAGCGATGGAAAACTCACGGATACAGATGCCGTGAAAAATCAATTTGTGATCCATGAAAAAGCAAATAGCACGACAGATGTTGATAATCATTCCACAACAGATGTGCGTAAATAATCGGAGGCAGTGTGTATGAAAGAAATATGGAAAAAGAAAAAAATATTTGTGATTACAATTGCACTGATGGTTGGAATTATTGGAACAGCAGCAACATTTGCAATTATCACAGCAACAGCGGGAACGGTGACCAATACGTTTCAGGCGGCAAAAGTGGCAACTGAGATTGAGGAAGAGTTTGAGGGCGGGATCAGAGCAGGCAGCACCGTGAAAAAAAATCCGAGTGTGAAAAATACCGGAATTTCGGATGTGTTTGTCCGGGCAAGGATCACGATCTCACCGGAACAGACAGAAGTGACGCTGTTAAACGGCACCTGGAACGGAACTGCTTTTTCGGAGAAAGGCAAGGCAGCGGACAGCATTGCGACCGAGCGTACGCTGTATGATCCTGACGGTGACGGGATCGGCTGGTATCAGGGCACGGACGGCTGGTTTTACTACAACAGTCCGGTTGCACCGGGGCAGAACACGGATAATTTATTTGATGCAGTAAAAATTGGAAATGTGACAAAAAATTTTGATATCACGGTTTATCAGGAGGCAGTGTTTGCCGGAAGTTATGAGGCAGGAGATAAAGCGGAGCTTCCGGTTTTGAAGGGATTTTTTGCAGAAGTAACCAAATAAGTCAGAAAGGCGCAAAAGAAAATGACAAGGAAAATTTGCAGTGTATTATCAATGGTGGTATTTCTCGGACTGCTTGTGATCGCAGGCTTTCTGTTTGTCCCGAAAATGCTTGGATATGATGAGTATGCGGTCCTGAGCGGCAGCATGGAACCCGGGATCCCGGTCGGGGCGATCGTCTATGATAAAAATTTTGCCGCGAGTGAGGCGAGGGAAGGAGCAGTCGTCACTTATCAGCTTCCGGCGGGAACGCTGGTGACGCACAGGATCATTTCGGTGGATAAGGAGGAACAGACCGTTGTCACACAGGGAGATGCCAATAATATTGCAGATGCAGCTCCTGTTGCATGGCAGCAGATCATCGGGGTGTATGCATTTCATATCCCGTATCTTGGATATATTTCCATTTATGCAAAGACACCGCTTGGTATTGCGGTGGTGTGCGGTGTTTTGATCGTGCTGATCCTCTTAAACTTCATCCCGGATATTTTAGAGGAGGATAAGAAGAAAAATTTAAATACGGAATGAAGAACAGTTGCTGAAATTTCTGATATATGACCGCCGTGTGACCATTGAGTGATAAAACAGTATCGTAACAAAACGGTTTCTGATAAGGCAGGAACCGCAAGTTGCAGAATGGAAAGTACATAAGAATGAAAAGATTATCATGAAATGAAAAAGGAGATCAGAAATTATGAAGAAAACAAAATTAGTCACACTGCTTGGAGCAATCAGCCTGATCGGAGCAATTGGCGCAGGCAGCACATTCGCTTACCTGACGAGCACAACCGGAACTGTCACCAACACCTTTACCGTCGGCAATGTAAACTTTGATGATGATCCGCTGACAGGCGGTTTATCCGAGTCAAAAGTGGCAAGAGATGAAAACAGCAATCTGTATGTGGATGCTGATGGCACCGGAGAGTGGACGGTAAAAGAAAATAAGTACGAGGATCTGGTTGCAGGAGAAGTGGTATACAAAGATCCGACCGTACACATGGCAGATGATTCACAGGACGCATGGGTATTTGCGAAAATCGTGAATGAAAACCCGGAACTTACGATCACATATGCTTCTGACTGGGTAGATGTGACAGACGCTTATAAAACAGCACAGAACTTAAACGACATTGACTACAAAGTATATGCGAAAAAAGATGTGATTTCCAAATCCGCTCATTCAACCATCTTTGAAGAAGTAACGGTTGGAAACAATGTGACAGAGGATACCACATTTACTGATATTAAAGTTTCTGCATGCGCAGTTCAGGCAGCCGGCTTTGCAAGTTACACAGACGCACTTGCACAGGTTTCTTTCAACTAAATAAAAGGTAAAACATCTGAGCAGATTTTCATAGGGACTATGAGGTCTGCTCATTTTGTGGTACAATCAAAAACAGTGCAGACAGTTTTTGCGTGCACAGCAGAGTAAAGTGGGAGAGAAACGGGCATGAAACAAAATAAAAGCAGCCGGTCAACGGTTCTTCTTTTTCTTCTTGGTGTGGCGCTGATCGTGGCAGCACTCATTATGCTGGTGCCGGATCTTTTGAATTACAAACAGTCCAACGACACCTATGAGGCATTAAAGGAAAACTATATTTCAGAGAAAGCGGAGAATACGGAAGTGGCAGAGGAGACAGGCGGGGATGATTCGTGGTGGTACACAGATGTGGATGTGAATCTGGAAGAGTTGCAGCAGGTCAATGCAGATATTATCGGCTGGATCCGGTTTGATAATCTGGAGCAGCTCAGTTATCCGGTTTTATATTCCGGGGATGATGAGAAGTACCTTCGCGCGGATATTTACGGAAATCAGACGATTGCCGGATGTATTTTTATGGAGGGGATGAACACACCGGATTTTCAGGATTACCATACAATCCTATATGGGCACAACATGAAAAACTTAAGCATGTTTGGCAGCCTGAAAAAATATAAAACAGAGGATTTTTATAAAGATCATCAGTTTTTTACAATCTATACATCAGAGTGTGCGTACCGTTATCAGATTTTTGCCTACTATGATGTGCCGGAAACCGACGAAGTTTACACGGTTGGCTTTGCACCGGATGAGACTTTTCAAAAATTTATTGATAAGATGAAGCAAAAGTCCTATGATGATACAGGAGTGAACGTGACGAAAGACGATCATATTATGACACTGTCGACCTGTTCTACCACGGGAAAACGTTTTGTAGTGCATGCAGTGCGCATCGGGGAACATGCGTTGGAGAAATAGAAAAGAACAACATAAGGAGAAAAACAATGAAAAGACCAGAAGAATTGAGTCATATGCTGACAGAGATGTACAATGATACGAAGGATGGAAAAATTCACTGGAACATCAGTGTGCAGACAACGGAAAATAATGAAGTATCTGAGAAACCGGTCGAAGTGGAGGACGGTGTATCCTGGACGATCGATGAATGTTATGTTTCTTATTACTGTAAATACAAGGGACAGGATTTTCTGATGATCACCTATGAGATGATCAAAACTGCCGGAGATAAGGTGCATACGACCAACATGATCTTCCTCCCACCGCTCGGAATCCGCGTGTTCCAGCTCCCAATGCTGTTGCCATATGCGATTCAGGCGTCCGGTGTGCTGGCAAATCAGATCCACAATCTGTGGGAATTACTGCTTGCGATGAAAAAGGCAGACCCGGAGAGTGTATTTATGGAAGTGTCAGCAGGAAAACTTGTGATCGAGGATGAAAAATAACCCTTGAGAGATTGATATCTATAAGCTTGTACAAATGGATAATATAAGGAAAAAGGTGTTCGTGGAACTGGTTGTACCACAGAACATCTTTTTTGATGCAAAATCAGGTAAAATAAGAATATCCTTGAGAACATTTTTGAAGAGTTTTTCCGGAAATCCCAAAAAAAGGGAAATAATCAATTGGAAATAATATACAATTTTGTCGAAAAGTATATGAAAATGTAAATAATGTTGAAACTTTATAAAAAAAGTGTTAAAATCATAACAATCACTGGTATGACCAGAAATAATAATTTTATAAGGGAGGAAACAATATGTTAAATCATGGACTGTTGTTTCAGGTTTACGGCGAGGGAGCTGCATGGCAGTTTCTTGGCTGGATTTTAGTTTTTACCTGTCTCGTACTTGCAAATGAATTTGCCAGACGTACAAAAGCCGGCGGAATGTTATGTTTCGTTGTTCTTCCAATTATTCTGACAGTTTACTTTATTGCAATTTACGTTTCAGCAGCAGCGGGAGCTGAATGGGCGCTCAATAACAATACATATGTACATATGACAAGCTGGTTCCACTATGCGAAGTTATATGCAGCTACAGCTGGATGTATTGGTTTTATGATGCTCAAATACAAATGGGGTATTGGAAAAACACAGTGGTTTAAGGCTTTCCCATTTGTCATCGTAGCAATCAACATTTTGATCGCAGTATGCAGCGATTTCGAATCTGCCATCAGAGGTGCACAAGCACTCGCAGAGACAGGAACAAGCTGGTGGTTATCATCTGAAGGCGTATGGTTATATGGTGGATGGTGGAACGTTCTCAACGGTCTTGCAGGTATTATCAATATCTTATGTATGACAGGCTGGTGGGGAATCTACTCATCTAAGAAAAAAGATGATATGTTATGGCCGGATATGACATGGATGTTCATCTTAGCTTATGATGTATGGAACTTCCAGTATACTTACTTAAACCTTCCGACTCATTCCTGGTATTGTGGTGTTGCATTATTACTTGCACCTACATTTGCTGCAGCATTCTGGAACAAAGGTGGCTGGATTCAGAACCGTGCTAACACATTAGCATTATGGTGTATGTTTGCCCAGGTATTCCCATTATTCCAGGATCAGGGTAAATTCGCAGTTATCCCAAGGCTCTACGCAGATGGATTCATGGATGCAGCTACACATCCAACAGCAGTAGATCCTACAGCACAGGGTGTGATCTCTGTTCTTTCAATTGTAGTCAACGTTGTTGTATTCGCTGCGATCATCAAACGTTCTATGAAGTTAAAGAAGAATCCTTACAAAGATGAGATCTGGAAAGGCACAAAAGATTACGAAGAAGCTATGTCCCGTGCGGAATAATCTTCATCAGATCTGTAATGAAAAATGAGCACTGTATGGTGCATGAAAAAAGTCTGCTGGCAGGTAGTACCTGTCGGCAGACTTTTTTGTAGAGGAAAATAAAAAATCTGTTTTATTTACACATCTCCGCAATATCATAAATCAATTTTCTGGAATCTTCCCATCCAAGGCAGGGATCTGTGATAGATTTTCCATAAATATGGTCGTGGATCTTCTGAGATCCTTCTTCAATATAACTCTCGATCATCACACCTTTTACCATGTTATGGATGTCTTGCGATAACTGACGGTTATGCATGACTTCCTTGACAATACGGATCTGTTCTTTGAACTGTTTGCCGGAATTGGAGTGGTTTGCATCAATAATGGCAGCCGGGTTCACAAGATCCATTTTGGCATACATATCACAGAGACGGATCAGATCTTCATAATGATAGTTCTGCGTGCTGTTTCCGTGTTTGCTTACGGCGCCGCGGAGTACAACGTGGGTTAATGGATTTCCGGTTGTCTCCACTTCATAGCCACGGTAAACAAAATGGTGTGGATGCTGGGCGGCATAAACAGAGTTTAACATAACGGAAAAGTCACCGCTGGTTGGATTTTTCATACCGGATGCAACATCAAAACCGCTGACGGTAAGACGGTGCTGCTGATCTTCAACAGAACGTGCACCGATCGCAACGTAGGAGAGCAGGTCTTCTACATATCCCCAGTTTTCCGGGTAAAGCATTTCGTCTGCACAGGTGAGACCGCTTTCTTCAATGGCACGGATGTGCATTTTGCGCATGGCGATCAGACCTTCCACCATATCCGGTGCTTTTTCAGGGTCAGGCTGGGAAGCGATTCCTTTGTAGCCTTCACCGGTGGTACGTGGTTTATTTGTATACACACGTGGGATGATGATCAGCTTGTCTTTGACATCTTCCTGAATGGAAGTGAGACGGCTGACATAATCGCATACAGAATCTTCGTTGTCTGCAGAACAAGGTCCGATGATGACAAGAAAACGGTTGTCAAGACCTTTGATCACATTGCTGATCTCTGCGTCACGCTGTTTTTTTAACTCCTGCAATTTCTCTGACAGAGGATATCTTTCTTGAATCTGGGCAGGAGAAGGTAATTCGTTTAAAAATGTGAAACTCATGTGAAACTCTCCTTTAGTAGGTTATATTAACAGTCATTCTAATAGATTGTGAATAAATTGTCAAATTCACAGATGTTCCAATTTTTTATAGTCTCCATGAATACTATTTATATTGCATGCATTGAATATTAGAGTCTGGTGTTTTAAAATAGAAATGATCGTGGAACATAAATCAGGCAGAGTTTCGCAAATCCGGTTTAGGATGGATAAAAAAGGAGCAGGACAGGCATATGGAGATTAAAGGAAAAACAATTGGAACAGGAAAACCACTTTTATGCGTTCCGGTTATGGAAAGCAATAAAGAAGAGATCATAGACGAATTACGGACACTTGCAAAAAGTGAAGCAGATATAGTGGAATGGCGTATAGATACTTTCGTGGATTATAAGAATTACAACGCAGTGCGCGAAGTGTTTGCGGCTGCGGCAGAGTGCATGAAAGAGAAGATTTTCTTATATACATTCCGAACCAAAAAACAGGGCGGCATGGGAGAACTCGCACCGGATGAACTGAACGACCTTCATGATCTTGCGGCAGAGTCCGGGTGCGTGGATCTGCTTGATCTGGAATTTTTTGAGGAGGAGCATCCGGCAAGAAAAATCAGAAAGCTTCATAAACAGGGTTTGAAAGTCATTGCCTCCCACCATGATTTTTATGAGACGCCGGACAGAGAAGTTATGAAGATGCTGTTAGAACAGATGTGTGCAGGAGGTGCAGATATTGTAAAACTTGCAGTTATGCCACAGAATATGGAGGATGTTTTAAAACTGTTATCTGTGACGTATGAGTTCAAGGAAGAGAATCCGGACACGCCGGTCATTACAATGTCCATGGGAAAGATGGGAATGATCAGCAGGCTGTGCGGCGAGAGTTTTGGCGCAGCGGTCACTTTTGCGGCACACAAAAAGGCGAGTGCACCAGGTCAGATGGAGATGCATGAGGTGGCTGATATTTTGGAGAGAATCCATAAAATCATGTAAAATGCGCTCATTCGCGCCAACAGGTTTTGCAAATTTATGAAATTGCCTTGGCACTTCATAATTACCAAATTATAAAATTATTATAAACACCGACAGATATCTTGACACAGATATTTGCCGGCGTTATTATTTAACACGTTTAATACATAACAATGTTAACTAATAACGGGCGGTGAGTGAATTATGGATAAATTATATGAAGAACTTTTTCGGTCGATGAATCAATTCCGAAAGCTGAAGTTTTCCGAGATGTTTCCAGAAGTGTGTAAGACAGACTATTTTGTGCTGTGTACGATCATGGATAAAGGAGAGAACGGTCAGATTACGATTTCGGAACTGGCTGCGCGGGCGAAGATGCTGCCTCCGGCAATTTCCAGAACGTTAAAAGGGTTAGAGGAGCGTGGATACGTGGAGCGGAATGTCAACAAAAATGACAGGCGCAACACCTATGTGGAACTGACGGAAGCAGGAAGACAACTGACAGAGGAAGCCAGGCAGACAATGTCGGATTTTGGAAAGTCAGTGATGTCACAGGTGGATGAGGCAGATATGAAACGCCTGATTTCTTATTTGGATAACATTTATCATATTGCGGAAAAAGAGATTGAAGCTAGAAAAGGGCAAGGCAGAAGAAAGGAAAAGGAAGATGAGTAAGATTTTTAAGAATATGATTCCGTATTGGAAGTCGATCATTATCATCTTTGCACTGCTTTTTGTGCAGGCATGGTGTGATCTGGCATTACCGTCTTATACCTCGGATATCATCGATGTCGGTATCCAGAACAATGGAGTGGAGCATATAGTGCCTGAGGCATTGACAGCGGAAGCATTTGAGACGGCAGAGTTGTTCATGACGGATGAGGAGGCAGATCTCTGGGAGAGTATCTATGAGCAAGACGGTGATATTTACCGGCTGCAGATGACATCTGAGTCAGAATTAAATGAGATTGATGATACACTGGCAGTTCCGCTCATTATGAATTATCAGATGAGTGTGATGGAAGACTCTGAAGTAAAAGAGCATGTTGCAAAACCGACCGGAGCAGATGCCGGTACTCTGGAAAAAGACACCTTACTTTCCATGAGAGACAGCATGGAAGAGACCATTGATACAATGGGAAGTTCCCTTGTGAAATCCATGGGCGCAGCCTATGCGGTATCCTGCGATAAAGCGGCAGGAATTGACGTGGAAAAGATTCAGAAAAGTTATCTTGTCACAGCCGGACTGAAAATGGTCGGCATGGCGCTGATGATCGGAATCGTGACGGTTTTAGTAGGCTTCTTTGCTTCGCGTGTCGGTGCAGGTATCGGAAGAACGTTAAGAGAGAAAGTATTTAAACAGGTTGTTGGATTTTCCAATGCAGAGATGGATAAATTTTCCACCGCTTCCTTGATTACAAGAAGCACGAATGATATCCAGCAGATCCAGATGGTTTCAGTTATGCTGCTTCGTATGGTAGCGTATGCACCGATTCTTGGCGTGGGTGGTGTTTTAAAAGTCATGCAGACCGGAGCCGGAATGGGATGGATCATTGTCCTTGCAATCCTTGTGATCCTTGGTTATGTGATGGTATTGATGGCAGTCACTATGCCAAAGTTCCAGTTAATGCAGAAGTTAGTGGATAATATCAACCTGGTATCCAGAGAAATTTTGACCGGTCTTTCGGTTATCCGTGCATTCGGCAGGGAGAAAAAAGAGGAAGACCGTTTTGATGTGGCAAACAAGAATCTGACAAAAACAATGTTATTTACCAACCGTGTCATGACCTTTATGATGCCGGGAATGATGATGATCATGAATGTTCTTTCCGTTGGTATCGTTTGGGTGGGTGCCCACAAAATTGATGCAGGAACGATGCAGGTCGGCGCAATGACGGCATTTATCACTTATGCGATGATGATCGTCATGTCATTCTTAATGCTCACGATGATGTCGATCATGCTTCCTCGTGCAGCCGTTGCAGCAGACCGTATTGATGAGGTCATTCAGACAGAATCCTCGATCCATGACGCAAAAGAGCCGGAAAAAGTGACAACACACAATGGAGTTGTGAAATTCTCCCATGTGAATTTCAAATATCCGGGTGCGGAGGAAGATGTGCTTCATGACATTGATTTTACAGCAGAACCGGGACAGACCACTGCGATCATTGGAAGCACCGGATGTGGCAAATCCACACTGGTCAATCTGATCCCGCGTTTATATGATGTGACAGACGGAAGTATCACACTCGACGGAAAAGATATCCGAAACATTACGATGTCTGATCTTCGTGATGAGATCGGTTTCGTTCCACAGAAAGGTGTATTATTTTCCGGAACGATCGCTTCGAATCTTCGTTTTGGAAAAGATGATGCGTCAGATGAAGAGATTGCAAAAGTAGAGGCAATCGTTAATGAACAGATTGCCAAAAATCTGCAGGTTGTCACAGAAGAGATGTCTGTCGAGGATGCTAAGAAGACAGGTGCTATGGCGTTGTTTGGTGAAAAATATGGAGACAAAGTTCGTGTAGTACAGATGAAGGCAGACGGAGAGGAAGCTTTCAGTGTGGAGCTTTGTGGTGGTACGCATGTAGCAAATACCGGTGTAATCTCATATTTTAAGATCATTTCGGAAAGCGGTGTTGCGGCAGGTGTGCGCCGTATTGAAGCACTCACCGGTGATGGCTTGATGAAGCATTACGCAATGCAAGAAGAGCTTCTGAAAGAAGTTGCTAAGGCAGCTAAGGCAGAGCCGGCAAAGCTGTTGCAGAAAGTGACATCGTTGCAAGAAGAACTGAAAGCTCTGCAGAGTGAAAACGAGAAACTGAAGGCGAAGTTAGCCAATGATGCAGTGGGAGATGTTGACAGCAAGATCCAAGAAGTTAAAGGTATGAAGGTACTTGCGATGGATGTTCCGGACGTAGATATGAATGGTCTTCGCAATTTGGGTGACCAGATGAAAGAAAAGATTGGAGACGGCGTGGTTGTGCTTGCATCTGCTAATGGCGGTAAAGTAACTCTGCTTGCGATGGCAACAGATGCAGCTATCAAAAAAGGTGCACATGCCGGTAATCTGATCAAGGAGATTGCATCCTTAGTTGGTGGCGGCGGTGGCGGTCGACCAAACATGGCTCAGGCGGGCGGTAAGAACCCTGCTGGAATCCCGGATGCATTGGCCAAAGTCGTTTCTGTTGTCGAAAGTCAGCTTGCGTAATGGAAGCGTGTTTATGGATAATTGCCAAAATTATACAGTGGATTTTGTATAAATCAGTACAAAAATGAATATTTGCCTTGATAAAGACACAAATTCCTATTATACTAATAGCGGAGTGGAAAATTTCCACTTCGCTATTTTATATTCTATTTAATCATTAAGAAGGAGGATGATTATGAAAAAAATCAAAAGATTATTAGTTGTTGCTGCCTTGGCTTTGATCGTTGGTGCAACAGCAAAAGTGCAGACGCAGGCTGCAGTGACCGGTGTAAAGCAGATTGATGACAGCAAGAACAGCGTCAAGCTGCAGTGTAATGCAATTCTTGGTGCAGGCTACTATTATTTAGAGCTTAGTACAGATAACAGGAATTGGGTTGTTATGGATGTATCTTCGAATCCATCTTCATTATCTGCAAGCTCTCTTACTTCAGGAACGACATACTATGCCCGCGTAGGCACATGTACAGATTATAATTACTCTGCAGGACTTGTGGCAGTTGGTAAGGCAAATGTATCGGCATCTATTGATGTAGTTACAGCTCCGGAGACAGGTGCAAGCAAGTTCGTACAGACAGGTGCTACCCAGACATCCTTTACCGGTACGTTCAGTGGATCGTTTGGTGCAAACTATTATCAGATCTATTATAATGATGTACTGCTTGGAGCAAGTACATCAACGACAGTTAAGACTTCCAGAAAGTTGACACCTGGTACAAGTTATTGGACATATGCATATCCATGCAGACGTTCCAGCTCTGGATATATTGCAAGAGGCTCCTACAGCTATGACTATATGAAGACGATGCGTCCGAAGGTAAGTACAAGTACATTTGGAATTACATCTGCACTTAGCAATATTAATGTATACTATATGGCGGTTTCCAATAACTATAACGTTGATGGTTTTCAGTGGCAGTTCTTTGTAAATGGCAAATTAAAGAAGACGGTTACGGAGTCATCTAGTTCTTTACGTATCGCTAATTTTATTAATGGTAAGGCAATTCAGTACCGTGTACGTCCATACATTGACTGTGGTGCCAAGAAGATTTACGGTGAGTGGTCCGGATTTAAGTCAATTGGATATGCAACAAAGGTTACAGGATCCTATAACAGAAAGTCAAAGAAACTTACTGTAAAGTGGTCTAAGGTTACCGGTGCAAAATCCTATACCGTGTCTATTTCAACCAAGCAGTCTAAGGGATTTAAGAAAGTAAAGACCGTGAAGGCTTCTAAAAGAAAGGTAGTTATTAAGAAGTATGGCAAGAAGAAACTCAAAAAGGGTAAGATCTATTGGATTCGTATTGTGCCAAACGTTAAATCCGGGAAGAAGACGGTA
>OLFY01003456.1_pt1 | contig 12930 bp, 8 predicted proteins | sample 1605611 | NCBI WGS metagenome assembly OLFY01 (sample SAMEA3888923, study PRJEB22519) | human gut metagenome | biome: human gut; feature: human-associated habitat; material: faeces | place: Denmark | collected 2011
CGAATTGCGGGAGCAAGGCGGAACGGGAAAGAGGTCTGCCGCGCACACTTTGTACAGACGGTGACGTTCAGGCGGCTTTGCCCCCCGAAAGAGCTGTCTGACGGTCAAAGTGAATCCTCTGTCTTTAGACAGAGGAGCTTCAACTGATCCGCCTCCTCGCGTGTCTTTTCAGCGAGTCCGCTTTGGCATCTCCATCACCTCAACGCTCCCTTGGGAGAGGAAATGGAATTGGCTTTCTGTAAGCGAAATTCGGGTTAGCCCCGTCTTGCATGGGAGAAAGGTTGTGTGATAAAAAAATGAATCGCATTGTCTTTCGTTTGACACCATGAAGACGAAATCCGCAGCGCGAAGCATTCGGCGACCGCCTTTGGGATGAGCCCGTCAAGTACTGCTCATGTCCGGAGAACGTTCGCTTGAACGACCAATTTGCCGCTTGTTGTCGGGAGGGAGCATGACGCTACTCGAAAAATGCCGGAAATGGCACGAAGCCGGACAGTTTCCCAAAATCATCGAGGCGCTTGAAGCGCTCGGAGAAGACGGACGAACGCCGGAACTTGCAAGCGAGTTGGCTCGCGCCTACAACAACGAGGCGGATCCGAACACGCCCGAAGGGCGCCGCATGCTCCACCGGGCGATTGAGCTTCTTGAGCCGCACGAGGAGGCACTTGGTGCAACCTATCTGTGGAACTTCCGCCTGGGCTATGCCTACTACTATCTCGACCAGGAAGGGCGCGCGCTTTCACGGTTCCGACGGGCGCACGAAGCCAAACCCGAGGACGAGGATGCCAAAGAATTCATGGAGGACTGTCTCAAGCGCGTGACGTTGCCGTTCTTCCGGGTTCCCTTCAGGGAGCGCACGCAGAAGGCCTGGACGGCCTTCGAAGGCGAGGAGGCGGAGATCCGCGCCATGATGGATGCTGACAAGACGCATGAGAGAGGCGAAGAGATCGTCGATCGCATCGAGCGCATTCTCCGGCTTGCGTTTGAGGACGTTTCGTTCGAGGTCGGCTTCAATGGCGTCAAGCATGAGCTCATTCTGACGCCTGAAGGCAACCGGATGAAGCTCTTCGAGCTCGTCTACTTCCGAAGCCATGCGCCCGCATCCGTCCTGAGGCACTGGGAGATCACGCTTGGTCGTCGTGGGACGTCGGGCAATGAGCTTCATGCCGGCGGCGTCAGGATCGGCGGTGAAGACGTGCAGGCCTGGCTTGAGCCCGACGACGATGCGTTCAAGCTCTCCGTCTTCTGCGCCAGGCTTGCGGATCTGAAGGCAAAGGAGGAGGGACGTGCCTGGTGGATGCTCACGACGCTCACCGACCAGCTGCTCGGCGAAATTCCGCACATGCGCTGGATCAACGACTTCGAGCTCCTTGATGCGCCCAGGGCGGTGCCGGGTTTTCTTCTGAGCGATCTGCCGGACAAACTTCGGGAGCTCGGCAAGGACCTGGCGCTCGACGCCGAGACGCTGCTTGAGAACAGTTATGTCGGCTACACGCGCGAGCCTGATCCGGCCCCCGACGCCGACTGGCGTCTTGACGTCATCGCCGGTTCCACGGCCTGCCCGCCTCTCATCAATGGCTATATGAGTGCGGACGATGAGACGATGGATGCTTTTCATTCCGATGGCGTGACGGCGGGATTCATCGCCTTTTCGCTCGATGGCTTTACGGGCGAGAATCGGACGCAGAGGATCTTTGCCTTCCGTGAGGCGCTGGAGGCGAAGCTCGAAAAGGCGTGCGGACCCGATGTCGTCAAGATGGTCGGCGGCGCTACCGGCGTGCATTTCGGCTATGTCGACTTCATCGCCTGGGATTTGAAGCCCGTGCTGCTCGAAACCCGGGCGTTTCTTGAGGCATCGGACGTGCCGGCGGCGAGCTTTCACGTCTTTCGCCGCGAAGTGGGATCCGTTCCGCTCAAGTCTCCCGACGATCGGGCGGATGCCGGCGAGGATGACGATGATGAACCGCTCGACTATCGTCCCGAGACGGCGGAGGCCTTCCATGCCCGGATTGAAAAATGGAATGACGATGACGAATATACGCGCTGCATTCGTGCGCTCGATGGCGTTCCAACGCAATATCGGGACTACCGGCATGCCTATGCTCTGGCGCGTGCGCTCGAGAACTATGCGGTTCTCGGCGACGGGCAGTACGGCTGTCCGCGTGACAAGGCTCGGGAAGCCCTGAGGCGCGCCATCGGCGTACTGGAATCGGTCCGCGAGGAAGGCCTCGACAGGGCGGAGTGGCACATGCGCATGGCCTACGGCTACCAGTACCTGACGGGAGAGGAGGAAAAGGCCATTCCTTATGCCAGAACCTGGGCTCAGCTCGATCCTGAGGATGAGGATGCGCCGTGCGTCATCCGCGAATGTGAAAAAGCGGTTGAGGCCCGTTGTAAGAACGACGGGAAGCCCGTTGAGAGGAAGGGCGTCTTCCTCGGCTTCGTGCTGCTTGAGAAGGCGCATTGGGACAAGGGCAGGCTGATCGCCGATCTGAAGGCCGAATGGGACATCGACGTTCCCGAGGAGGACAAGGACGACAGGAAGGACAACGGGGATTCGCTGGTGTTCGAGGCGGGCGACATGATCGCCGCAGTGAGCCTGATGCACGGCCCGGTGCCGGGGGGAGAGGCGGAGGACAATGCCGAAAACAACTACATGTGGCCCGATGCCGTCAAAGCTGCACAAAGCCATGCCGCCCACATCATGGTAACCGTGCTGGGAAAGGAGACGGACGTACGTCTGCGCGGGCAGTTCTTCGTGAAGCTCGCTGCCGCCTGCTGTCGTCAACCGGGTGTCCTCGGCGTATACACGTCGGGCGTTGTCTTTGAGCCGTCGTTTTATGCCGACATGGCGGGCGTCATGAAGGAAGGCGAACTCCCGCTCAACAACTGGATTTGGTTCGGGCTCCATCGAAGAGAAGGCGGCGTCTGCGGGTATACCTACGGCATGGACGTCTTCGGCAAGGAGGAGCTGGAGGTGCTCGATGCGGATGCCGATCCGCTGGCGGTCAGGGAATTTCTTGTCAGTCTGGCGGGCTATGTGATCGGTTCGGACGTCACTCTCAATGATGGCGAGACGATCGGCTTTTCCCAAGGCGACAGGCATCGCATCACCCGCAGTCCGGGCGTGGCGCTTCCGGACCAACCGACGCTCAAGGTGTCCTTCGAGCAGAATGAGATTCTGCTCGACGAGGCCGCTCCTCATCTGGAGAGCATTCGTGAGAAGTGTCTCCCTGTCGACGAACTCAATGCCTTCAGTCATCTGGCGATTTATCTGCGCTGGTGCATCGAGCACGACCTCATGAGCGAGTCATTCTGCAGACGCTGGCCCGATATTGTTGAGGCCGTGAGGACGAATCCGGCCGAGGCGTGCCTGCGCGAATGGCTCCGAGACAAGCTCAAGGGCGAACTGCATGCTTCAATCTTCAGCGAGCGCGGCGCGGACTTTGCCTGCTACTACTACGGTGCCCTTCACGAGTACACGCCGCACTATACGATGGATGTCGACATCCATGCCGTTTCCAGAATAGGCGTGGAGAGGAACTTTTCGGATGAGATTCAGGACGAAGCGTATCTGTTCCTTCCGTTTGATGAAGACTATTATCGAGAAATGGCCCGGATCATCGAGCGGCGGTACGAGAATTGGGCCGGACAGCGCTTTGACGACTCGACGCTTGCGCCTTCCGAAACGGCCGAGGCGCTGATGGCGTATCTCGACTGCGAGTGCACCTATTTCCCGTCGATGGCGGACGATGATCCGATCATGTGCGCTTACGAGTATGCCGGGAAAAATGCAGCGCACGAAGGATTCGTTCCCATGCTCATTGCAGTCGACGAAACACTCTGGGAATGCCTCATGCTCAATTCCGATCCGGCTCATGAGGGAGATGACGATCATGCCTTTGATCCGGATGCGGTAGCCGCCTACCGGCAATCGCAGCTCGCCGCACCCCTGCCCGACGGCAGGATGGTTCTGGAGGACGGCATGGCAGAGCGCCGCGCAGAAGCGGAGGACGATTCCAAGGATTGGGACACGGAAGTCGTCGGCCGCATGGAGGGCGGCTTCAACAACCATCGGTTCTCCGGATATTGGAACAGCGAGACGGACATGACGCATCCGGTCATCCTCGCGAGAATTCCGGTCCGGCATCCTTGGGAGGTGTTTGCCCATCTGCCGTTCGGCAACTGGAATGACTGTCCGGATACGCCGCAGCTCATGGCGGTCGCCAGGTACTGGTTCGAAAAATTCGGTGCCGTGCCAGCCGTCATGACTCATGACGAGCTCGACTTCGCGCTTCCGAAACCGATCGGCTGGGAGCTTGCCGTGCAGACTGCACTTGAGCAGTATGCGTTCTGTCCCGACATGGATCAGAATCATGAGTCCGTCGGGGCACTCGCGGATACGCTCCGGCAGTCCAAAATCTGGTATTTCTGGTGGGATTAGCTGTATATCTGCGGACAAAGGAGGGCGCGTCATGAAGGTCCGGCAATGGGCATGGCTTCTACTCGCGGGGGCGGTCGCTCCGTTTGTCTTCGACAATGGCCCCGATCCCGTCTCCGACGGGCTCTATCGAGTCGTGGATGACCACGGTCGCATCGGCTATGCCGATGCATACGGCGTCGTTCGCATCGCGCCCCGATTTGCCTTTGGTCTGCCTTTTGCGAACGGCGTTGCCAGGGTGACCTTGAGCGGTCATCCTGCGGCAGTGCCCGGGTCGGAAGGAGAATATCATCGATGGGAGGACGGCGACTGGTTCTGCATTGACAAGTCCGGCTCAATCGTCAAATGCCCGTCGTCATCAAATCAAGAGAGCCGGTCGTGAACGCCTTTGTCGAGAAACTGTTCGTAGAATGGAACGACGTCATATGCCTGCTGTTCGGAAGCCTCTGCATCATCGGTGCGATCCGTGACTGGAACTGGCTGTGCGATCCGACGGGCAAGCCTCATGCGCCGCTTCTGACGCGCGGGCTGCTCCGTGCGGTCTTCCTCATGCTCGGAACCATTCTGGTCGTCTGCAGCGTGTGGCTGCTAGTCAAAAGGCTGCAATGAGGAGAAATATCAAATGACGATGAACTTCAACAGGAAAACCTGCATGCGGCTGGCTGCCGGCACCGTTCTTTGCGGCGGTGCGGCGTTCGGAGGCCTCCTTTGGTGGCAGCTTCAGGCGTTCGACCAGATGACGGACAGCCGCCTCGAGCGCGGCATGGGTTTGTTCGCGCTTGAGCTCGAGCGCCGGGACGGCGGTCTTCTGCAGCGCGATCTGGTGCTGCGCCTGGGATTTCGCACGGAAGACGGCCTGACCGAATCCTTTCTGGTTATGAACGGTCGTTTCAGACCGGGTCTCCGGCCTTCGGTCAGCTTCGAGCCCGTAGCGAATTCGGATCCGGATGCTGCGATTCTCGTCAAGGCTGATCCTCGGATTCGGTTCGTCTTCAGTCCCTTGATGAGTCCGGAAGAGGCTGAGGTTGTCTGGCGCGGTGCGTCGGATGAAAAGGAGACGATCGGCGACGGCCGTGTCACGGCTGACATAGGCTTTGATCACGCGCGCCGTGCGTTGACGGGGCTGACTGTCTCCGGACGGCTGGGGGCCTCCGAAAGCCGATGGGAGGGTGGTCATGTCAAGAGTGCTGAGAAGACCTTCGAGTACGTCTATGCAGAGTCGCCCCTCAAGTTTGCCTTTTCCTATTCGTCCGCAGGTGATTTTGTCAAGGGCGAGCTCATGCCGCTCGGCATGGGGCCCTTGAGCTACAGCCTCACGGTGACGCCTGAGAAGGAGGCCGGTCGCCTGCGTAATGCGACCGAGTTCAAGTTCGACATTCGGGACGTCAACATCAACGATTCGGAGCTGCCGGTTTTCGACCTGCGGTTTGATGCCGGCCTGTACACGCCTCCGAATGTCTGGCTGCCGTGCCTCTCAGCGCATTTCGTACTGGGCTCGGATATGGCGGACCTGCCCGGCATCTGTCCCGACGGCAGCATGACGGACATTTTCGCCGCTTCGATGCAGGGAAATGTGGAGGGGACAGTCCGTGACCTCCGGTTGGCCTGGGCCGGCGCCGAATTGACGCTCAAGGGCAGCTTCGTCAACCATGGGTTCCCCGGCGGAAAGTTTGAGACCGGGGTCTCTTTTGTCGATACCGGCAAGGGACCGGTGCCGGGTTCGGTTGATGCGCTCAACCGCGATCTGCGGCAGTACGTCGAAGCGCTGGAGAAGGAGGGCGCTGTGAAACGGGTCGGCGAGGATGCCTACGAAACGACGCTCGAATTCGGCCTCACGCCTGAAGGCATTCTCAAGACGACTGCCAACGGACGGGACATGGACGAGAGCAAGGCCGCCTTCCATTGGGGGCTGCCCTCGACTGAGCCCAACGAAATCATCATCAAGATTTCGCCCAAGGCCGAACCGTATCTGACGAAGGGCGTGGATGCCGCCGTTGTCGAGCCGATCGAGAAGCTGCTCACGGGACTTGATGCCGTGCAGCGCTGGTCGTCGACCCGGAATGAGTACGGGGCGCAGGTGCTGGTGATCACGGTCGATGAGCTCGCCAGGGCGCCCGAGGTCGTGGAAGCGCTGGACGTTCGGCTTGAGCAAATCAAGGAAGTCGTGCAGGACGCTGTCGTAATGGAAATGCGCTTTGCACCCGAGGCAATGCCGGCGGAGTGGGAATGAAATGCAAAATATCAAGTGAGAGGTGAGTCATGAACGGTGTTGTCATGCTCGTCGCAGTGCTGGTGACGCTTGTTGCTCTGAAGCAGATCATCGATCGCGACTGGATGGGACTTCTTCTCACTGTGGTTGCCCTTCTTCTCGTTTTCGGGACTGGCGTTCGGCGAGGCTGACCAGAATCATTTATCACATGGCAGTTGAAATGCATGGGACGCAAATCCTCAACTGGCCGACCAGCTGTCTTCGTCCTCCCGTCATGCCTGTTCCTCGCGCGCCTGCGCCGCGAGATCCGCCCTGGCATCCTCGGCGATCTCCATCACCTTTTCGCCCACGAGGACAAACGCCTCGAGGTTGCCGTTCATCATGCGGATGATGCGGAAGGTCGAGACGAAGAAGGTCATGAGGATGAAGCCCGTCATGCCCGCATTGAGGCTCAGCCATTCACCGGACATGTAGCCCGTGACGACCCAGATGAGCATCAGGAGCGGTCCTTTGTCACGAAGAAGGTCGGCAGGAATGCTCGAGGCCGTGGTGGCGCCCGCATCACGAAGAAAGAAGAGGACGTTCGGGTGCAGGTCGGGTGCACGCACTACCGAGTGGTTCCAGGCGAGGACGCCGAGGAACCAGACGGGAATCCAGTCGGGCATCATGTGCGCGGACTGCATGACCGCGCCGGCGCCAAGCACGGCGGCCACCATCGCAACGGTCCTGAGGAACTTGGGACGGTACGTGCGGCAGTACTTCGTGTAGAGCGTGGCGAGCTTCAGGTACATGAACGCGCGACCGCGCTTCTGGGCGGGACGGAGCCTGGCGAAGTCTGCGTAGCGAAGCTGTCGATCTCGGGGAAAGCCGAACTGCATGAGGGCCTTTGTAGAAATGATTGCCTGGTTGGTCGTGATTCTGAGATGGTCCGAAGATTCTACAGGCTCGGACGACGAGAGTCACGGCTTGCTCGTCTCCTGCTTCCCGATCACGCAGACATGCATCATGCCGTTCGCCTCCCAGAGCGCGGCAGGGAAGAGATACGCGCCGCCCACGACGGGGACCTTGACGACGTCGCGGGGAAGGTCGAGCTTGAGATCAGGCTCGAAGGACTTTTCAATGAGCGTCGTGCAGTAGAGTGCATCGGGATCGTCGGGCACAAGCCTGAAGGTTTCGCCCGTCATGCACCTTGCACGTCCTGCAGCTGCCGCCTTGAGAGAATAGCTCCAGGCGGGCCTCGCAACGCCCGCCATGTCGCCCAAGGAGAGAAACTCATGAAGGCTGGAGCTGATGACGCTGTTTGGGTGTGCCGGATCGTCGGATGTCGTGGCGTGCACGATCATCACGGGATGCTCGGAAACAACCATGCCGACGTGAGAGAAGGGCGCCCTGTTGGGACCCTGAGCCTCGATGATGAGGCGGCTCTCCGTTCCGAAGCCCCTGCGAAAGACCAGATCGCCGGTCCTGAGGCTGCCGCAGGGGGCGAAGTCGTCAAGCGTGACGCCCGTGGGGACTTCGGCGGACGGTGCCTCCTGAAGTCCCGGAAGAAGCCCGGTCGCGCCATCGATGAGCTCACCCTTGACGTCCTCATGCATGAGGACGGTCCCTGTGGACATGAGAACGGCGGCTGCCGTGAGGAGAGCCGCCGTGCGGGTATTCATGAGAGTGGAATCAGAGGCCGAAGGTGACGAGCCAGCCCTTCTCGGTCTTGATGAGCTGGGCGGTCTCGACCTTGCTCGAGCCGTTGCCGAAGGCCACCTTGACGCGGGCGCGGCACTTGCCGGTCTCAACAGCTTCCTTGGCGACGGGTTCCATGATGGAGACGTCGCGAAGACCGCCTTGCTTCGTGGCGGAGTCCTTGGCCTGGGCGGCGCTTTCGCTGATCTTGGCTTCGGCGATCTTCACCTCGGCGTCCCTGGCGTCGGCGGGAACGTGGAAGAACTTCGTGGCCTCGGCGGCATCACCGCGGTAAAGGGCGCGCACGAAGGCGCAGGCGACGTCTTCAGGCGTTTTGGGGCTTCCGCAGCCCGTGAGGGCGAGCGTGGAGGTGCCGGCGATGAGCAGGGCGGACGCCTGGATGAAGCGGCGGCGGTTGAACATGATGGTTTTCTCCTCTATTTTAGCTTTGGCCCGGCACGTCGATTGACAAGCATGAGGACGTGCGGGCGTTTTTCCGAAGTCTACCTAAAAGCAACGCGAAATGCGGGACGGTATGATTTCCGAACCGTATTCAAACGCAAGAGGGACGCTGATGAGGCGTTGAGGCAGAGCAAGGGGCGTTGCTGATCGAGACAGAAAAAGGCCCCGCATCCGGTGAAGGATGCGGGGCCTTGACTTCAAGTGAGCCTGTCGTCCGAGGCCCGAGGGCCCCGGAACATCAGGTCGTTAGAAGTGGTAGCGGAAGTTCGCATTGACCTGCGTGTTGGCGCGATCGTCCGGGCCGAAGCCATAGGAGGCGTTCAGACCGAAGGACATGTTGTCCTTGACCGCTTCAACGCCGAGGACGTTGTTGAAGAGGCCGCCGGAGAGGATCGTGATGTCGCCGGCCGTGCCGAAGGCTTCAACTTCCTTGTCGCCGAGCTGCGGAACGATCGTGAAGTCGTAGGACGGGACGAGCTTCCAGCCGGTGGCTTCGAACGTGCCCGCGAACTTGACGCCGATCGGGGCTTCAAGGACGTTCATGTTCTGCTCGTCGTTGAAGGCCACGGCATCGGTGTCGATGCGCGTGTAGCGAAGACCCATGTGCGGAACGACGGAGAAGGCGCCGTTCTGGTAGGCCGTGAAGTCGCCGCGAACACCGAACGTGATCGTCGTGGCGTCGGAGGCGTCGCCGAGACCCGTGAAGTCATTGCTGAAGTCGATGTAGCCGAGGTCAGCCTTGACGTTGAGACCGGAGAAGTCCTTCGAAGCGTAGACGGAGAGACCGACGAAGTCGGAGCTGAGCGAGGTGGAGAGAACACCGCCTTCGCTGTCAGCGTCAGCCGTACCGACCGTAAGGGCGGCGCCGAGCGTGCCGCCGCAGGCAGCCGTGTAGTCAAAGCCGAGGACGCCACCGTAGATGTCGGCGGAGTAGCCGAAGTCACCGTAGATTTCCTTGGCTTCGTTCTTGGCGTAGAAGACGTCGGCCCAGACACCCATGCCGGCATGCTCGGAGAGCTGGTGGCGGACGATGGCGTCGGTGACCTGGGCGTTGGCGTCGTAGGCGACGTTCAGAACGCCGGCCGTGGCGTTGCCGCCCGTGGCCTGTTCAAGAGCCTTGTTGCCGGCAGCCGTGAGCTTGTCGGTCTCTTCGTCGTAGAAGGCGGGCGTGTCAAGAGCAGACAGAATGCCGAGTTCCTTGGCGCCGACGCCGTTCGTGAAGGCGTTTTCGAGGCGAGCGTCAACCGTCGCATCAGCAACGAGTCCCTTGTTATAGGCCAGCGTCACGATGTCCGGTTTGGCGTTGTCGGGCGTGGCGAAGACGTAGATCGAGTCCGTGTCAACGTTGGATGCGGTGGCGCCGGAGAGCGCCTTGCCGATGTCGAGTTCGCCGAGCTTGTTGACGTTGACGAGTTCGAGGTCGCCACCGGTAAGGTTAACGGTAGTGTTGTTACCGAGGGCGGAGACGTCGGCCTTCGTAAAGTCGTGGCCGGCCGACTGGGTGAAGGCACTGGCGTCAATGACGAGCGCCATGCCGTCCGCAACAGTTACGGTGGATTCAGCGCGGGCCGGAGCTGCGGCGGTGAGAAGAGCACGATTCTGAACAACCGTCTTGGGACCGATCGTGGCATCGTTCAGCTTGAGCTGACGGTCAACGTAGATGATGGCCGTGCTTTCATCGAACTCGCCGGCGATTGCCTTGGCGGCGGCGACATTCGTCGTGAGGACGGAGCCTTCGTCAAGTTCAACATTGCCGGAGAGCTCGGAAGCGGTTTCCTTGACGTTGCCGGTGAGGGCGAGGGTGCCGGCGACAACGGCCTTGCCATTGTTGGCGACGGCGAGGGAGTCAGCCGTGAGCATGCCGTCAATCTGGGCCGAAGTGACTTCAACGGCGCGGGCGGAGAAGTCGCCGGCGACAGTCAGAGCGTCGGTCTTGAGCGTATCAACGTTCACGTTGCCGGAGTTGCCGGCCGTGCCGAGAACGAGGTCGCCCGTGGTGATCTTGGTGACCTTGGCGCCGAGGTTCTTGAAGACGTCGCCGCCGTTGCCGGCGAGGGTAAGCGTATTGGTGCCGTTGCCGAGTGCAATGGAATCGGCATTCTTGTTCGTTTCGGATTCAGTCACGGCCGTGAAGTCGAGAGCGCCGAGCGTGGTGGCGGCGGTGACTTTGAAGGCTTCCGTTACGCTGTCCGAAGCGGTACCGGTCTGGTCAGCAAGAACCAGGTTGGAAACGGAACCAGCGTCGAGCTTTTCATTTTTACCGAGCTTGAACGTGCCGTTGAGAACGAGTTTCACCGAACCGTCATTCTTCAGAAGTTTCTGGCCCTTCTTAAGGTCGGCAAGGCTGTATTCAAAGCCGGTGTCGGTCAACTCGACAACGCCCTTCGTGGCCGTTACGTGCTTCCAAGCGTCGGTGGTGGCGTATTCAGCATCAGCCTCTTCACCCTTGGCGAAGAGATTGGCACCCGAAGTCACGAGCGTGCCGCCGTTGAGCTCAATGGCCCCCTGAACGGTCGTGAAGGAGCCGTTGACGGAAGTCGTGCCGCCGGTCAAGGCGAGCTTGCCATGACGCTTGCCTGTGATTTCAACGTCGCCAACCGTCAGCGAGCCGCCGGCGACGGTCACAACATTGTTCGAGGCGTTGCCGACCTTGAGGCTTTCGAAATTGTAGTTGCCGGCATTGATCGTCAACGTGTCGGCGCCGTTTTCACTGCTCATGCCAACCTTAAGGGCACCGGTATAGTTCTGGCCGGCAACCTGCAGAGCACCTCCGTCAAGGGTGAGCTTCATGTCCTTGATGAGCAACGTATTGTGAGGCTTTGCATTGGTCTTGGTCTGATCCTTGTCACCACCGGAATTGAGCTTGGTGATGTTGAAGACGCCCTTTTCACCAACCGTCACATTCTTGAACTTGTTGTCGTTCTGGAGCTGTTCCTTCTTTTCACCATATTCGTTGGTGTCGTGCCAGATGGAGGCCGTGAGCTTGCCGTCGGCAATGTTCACGCTTTCATAGGTGCTGCCCTGACGATCAGCGAGCGTGATGTTGGCGCCCTTGTCAAGCGTCAAGTTCACGGCAAGAGGTGCGCAGCTCGTAGGATTGGAGCTGTTACCATAATTTGCCTGCTGTTCGGTCTTGATCGTCAGTTCGTCCTGCGTGCCGTTGAACGTCATGTTGACGGTGCCGGCGGCGAGGTGAATCAAGCCGTTGACATCGGACTTTTCACCGAAGTTGAGGGTGGTCGTCGTAGCGCCGTCCTTGACTTCAATCGCGGACGTACCCTCGGCGGTAGCGTTGATAGTGCCGTTGTTTTCAAAGGTGTTCGTGGCGGTGTTGATCAGAACGCCGTGAGCCCACTCGTCCTTACCCTTATTCTTGTCGAAGACTTCGCCGACGGTGATCGTGCCGTTATTGATGCCGATGCCCTTGACACCAGCACCGCCGAGTTCGAAGCCGGCACCCTGGCCTTCAACGACGATCCTGCCGTCGTTCTGGATGGTCGGCGTTTCAGTGCCGTTTTTGGAAGTGCCGATGAACATGCCGTAGGCGTTCTTGGCGACGATGGTGCCGGCGTTGATGGCTTTGGCGCCATTGGCGGCGCCCATGGCGTGGTTCTGCCAGGAGGAGCCGCCAGTCACGTAAATCGTGCCGGTGTTTTCAATCGTGGCACCGTCAGCAGCCCAGAGACCGGTGGCACGCGTTGCATCGCTGCCAGCCTTCACCCAAAGCTTCTTGTCAAACGTGAAGGTTTTGCCCTTTTCAGAGGCGCCGAGGAAGGCCGTAGGGTCTTTTCCGTCATTCGTTTCGCTGAAGAGGTAGGCGTTCTTGTCAAACTTCCAATCGGAAGGGGCGGCTGTGGCGGCATCCTTCGGAGCCTCAACCCATTCGGCAGCCATCGCCGTGCCGGCCACGCCGGCGATCATCGTCGCGACGGCAGCCGCCACGACCGTCTTCGTGCCCTTGGCCTGCACGGAGGACGTAACTTCATTTACAACCATCAAGGCGCCACGCGCCTTGTTGAAAACAACCTTGAATGTCGAATTCATGTCAATTATTCCTTTTGGGAAGAAAAAACGAATGCGAAGGTTCTCTTGCGAAAACTGCGCATAGCGAAGTTTCATGGATTGGCGTTGGTGGGGGGGG
>OLFY01003463.1_pt1 | contig 12894 bp, 10 predicted proteins | sample 1605611 | NCBI WGS metagenome assembly OLFY01 (sample SAMEA3888923, study PRJEB22519) | human gut metagenome | biome: human gut; feature: human-associated habitat; material: faeces | place: Denmark | collected 2011
CTTTTCAGGTTGTGTTTCTTCTTATTATATTATAGAAAAAAATATATAGAAAAAACCAGACTGTGAGAGACCCGGCTTTTTTCTGTATATTTTGAATAACTCAATAACAAACTTTACAAAAAATCAACGAGCAAATAAAAAAGCACCGCCCCGGCAACAAGCACTCAGCTCACTACCAGGGCGGTTATGTTAGTTTGATTGCGTGCAATCCTCATCACACTTCGGAAGTCTCCTCCTCATCAGCAGACTCCTCCATAAACCTCTCATATCGTTCTAAAACAATCGCCTGAAAACGCTCACGCGTTTCCCGATTGATCGGATGCGCTACATCGCGAAATTCTCCATCGCCAGATCGACGACTCGGCATGGCAATAAACAATCCTTTCTCACCTTCGATAACTTTAATGTCATGTACAACAAATTCATTATCCAACGTGATTGATACAACGGCTCGCATCTTACCTTCTTTCGTAATTTTGCGTATCCTAACATCTGTTATCTGCACTCCCTGTAACCTCCTTTGGTTATTTTTCTGTGCATCATCACATCTTTACTATTCCCCTATTTCTTGAAAAGAATTCTCCTTTCTACAGTGCGTATCTCTCATTCTTCTCAACTACAATGCGAATCTTACCATCCTCTGATGTATAATTTGTATTGGCACGAATCGTATCTCTGTTTTCAACGATGCAATTCTCAATATGTGTATTATCACCAATGTAAACATCATTAAGGATGATCGAATTTTTGATGGTGCAATTATTTCCAATATATACTTCCTTGAACAAAATGGAATTTTCAACAGTTCCATTAATGATACATCCACTGGAAACCAAACTGTTCTTCACATTTGATCCGACATTATATTTAGCCGGAGGAAGATCCTCAACTTTCGAATAAATGTCCGGATATTGACGGAAGAAATAATCCCTAATATCTTTGTTCAGGAAATCCATATTCGTGTTGTAATAAGAATCCACCGAAGAAATATTGCTCCAGTAGGAATCCATTGGATATGCATATATCTTCTTCACATTCTTATAACGGATCAATATATCCTTCACAAAGTCATAACGCTCTTCCTGCATAGATTTCTCGATCAGCTCGATCAACATACGACGGCGCACAATATATACACCGGTCGAAACAGTGGACGTTTCGGCATTGATCGGTTTCTCCTCAAAATCCGTGATCCTGCCGTCACCGTCAACACGGAGCACACCAAAGCGGCTTGGATCATCTTTGTCGGTTACATCTGCAGTTACAACAGTAAAATCTGCTTTTTTTGCAATATGGAACTCCAACACTTTATTGTAATCCATCTTATACACGCCATCGCCCGAAGCGATCACAACGTATGGCTCATGACTGTTCTTCAGAAAACTCAGGTTCTGCGCCATCGCATCCAATGTTCCGCGATACCAATAACTGTTTTCCGGCGTCGTTGTCGGCGTGAATACATACAGACCGCCCTGCTTTCTTCCGAAATCCCACCATTTTGAAGAATTCAAATGTTCATTCAGCGACTTTGCATTATATTGCGTAAAAACCGCAACTTTCTGAATGTGAGAGTTACTCATGTTGCTTAGTACAAAATCTATGCTGCGAAACCCTCCCGCGATCGGCATTGCTGCCGTTGCACGTTTATTGGACAATTCACGCATTCTGCTATTATTACCACCTGCTAATACTATTCCAATCGCTCTCATTATCTGTCACCTACCTTAATCAAAGTTTCACCGCCTGCAAGAACTCCGTCCGGATAATCTGATGGTTCCGTAACGCCTTTGATCGCTGTGTTTTTACCGATCTGCACGCCATCCGGAATCACGCTGTCTTCACCAATCGTTACAAGACCAAATGCATACACATCCGGTTTAACCTTATTTGGCAGCTCTTCTCCGACACCAAGCTTACAATCTTTGCCAACAGTTACATTCTCAGCGATAATCGACTTATCGACTATCGTTCCCGCTTTGATCGTAGTAGAACTCATAATAATAGAATCCCGCACAATCGCACCCGGCTCGATCGTAACACCCGAACCGATAACAGAGCTATGTACCTCTCCGTATATCTCTGATGCTTCACCAATGATCGCCTTATCAACGATGGCATCCTCTGCGATATACTGAGGTGGAATGCGATCACTCTTCGTATAGATCTTCCAAAATTCTTCATACAGATTGAAGACCGGAATGAGATCGATCAACTCCATGTTTGACTCCCAATATGAGCCAAGCGTTCCAACATCTTTCCAATAGCCATTGTATTCGTATGCAAAAATACGATCACCTTTCTCATGGCAATATGGAATAATGTGTTTACCAAAGTCACATGCCGGCTGATCCTTTAACTTGATCAACGCTTCACGAAGCACCGGCCAAGAGAAAATGTAGATACCCATCGAAGCAAGGTTGCTGCGAGGATGCTCCGGTTTCTCCTCAAATTCCTGAATCTGCTTATTCTCATCTGTGATAACAACGCCAAAACGACTAGCCTCTTCCATCGGAACCGGAATCGTTGCAAGCGTTACATCTGCCTTGTTTGCTTTGTGGAAATCAAGCATCACTTCATAATCCATTTTGTAAATATGGTCACCGCCCAAAATCAGCACATAGTCCGGGTTGTAATATTCCATATATCGCAAATTCTGATATATAGCATTCGCTGTACCTGTATACCACTCACTGCTGGTACTCTTCTCATATGGCGGCAAAATAGAAACGCCACCTACATTACGATCCAAATCCCAAGGAATACCAATTCCAATGTGTGTGTTCAGGCGTAGCGGCTGGTACTGTGTCAGCACACCGACTGTATCTACTCCCGAATTAATGCAATTGCTCAATGGAAAATCGATAATACGGTACTTCCCACCAAACGCTACCGCTGGTTTAGCAACATCAGCAGTCAGAACCCCCAACCTGGATCCCTGTCCACCTGCCAGTAACATTGCTATCATTTCTTTCTTAATCACGCAATCACCCCTTACTATGTATTTCTTAATGATTTAAGTATATCACAACCACTGTAAAATGTGAACAAATTTCATAAATTTTCTTTTGAAAATTGATATTTTTTATACATTTCATACAATTTTTTGCATAAAAAACCCTTATTTGACGAGTTTTTTACATTGTCCACCAGCTTTGTTTCAATTTTTAACAAATTATTTCTAAACTGTAAACACTATTTAATTTGCTTTTTTGCATTTGTGTTCTATAATAATAGAAAAGACTGACACAAGGATTGGTTCGCTGGAGCACATTTCTTGCAGGCAGGCCAATTTTACAAAATATGCCGCCCCACTTTTGGACGGCTTTTATATGGAGGGAATTATGTATCAAATTCAATTAACCAAACCATGTACTGCATATTTTATAGGCATCGGAGGCATCAGCATGAGCGGTTTTGCTGAGCTGTTACACGATGCCGGCTTTACCGTAAAGGGCTCCGACGCAAACCGCAGCAAAATTACAGAGCATTTACAATCCTTAGGGGTGGAAGTATTGTATGGTCAAAAAAGCAATAACATCACTTCCGACATTGACTTTGTCGTATACACCGCCGCTATTCATCCGGACAATCCCGAATTTCGCGCCGCCAAAGAAATGGGACTTCCTATGATGGAGCGTGCCGAAATGGTTGGACAGGTCATGAAAAACTATACGAATGCCATTGGCGTTTCCGGTACACACGGCAAAACAACAACAACTTCCATGCTGACACATATTTTCTTAGCCGCCAAGAAAGATCCAACAATCTCCGTTGGCGGTATCTTGGATGCGATCCACGGCAATATCCGTGTCGGCCATTCCGAGAATTTCATCACCGAAGCCTGCGAATACACCAATAGCTTTCTGAAATTCCATCCAACGGCAGGTATTATTTTGAATATTGATGCAGATCACCTAGACTTTTTTAAGGACCTGGATGACATTCGCCACTCTTTTCACCGCTTTGCAAAGCTCTTGCCAAAGGACGGTGTACTGATCATCAACTCCGATATCGAAAAGCTTGATGCGATCACAAACGATCTAGACTGCCGAATCATTACATTCGGCTTGGAAAATCCTGCAGATTACGAAGCAAAGGATATTACATTCGGCGAAGACGGCTGCGGTTCTTTTGAATTAGTTCGATTCGGCAAAGAAACCGGCATCCGCGTTCGTTTGTCAGTAATCGGAAGACACAACGTAGCCAACGCTTTATCAGCCATCGCCACTGCAGAATATTATGATATTCCTATGGAGACGATCCAAGAGGGACTCCTCGCCTTCCACGGCACGGAACGTCGTTTCGAACAAAAAGGATCGTTCCACGGAGTCACCGTGGTCGATGATTATGCACATCATCCTACGGAGATCAAAGCAACGCTGCAGGCTGCTGCCAAGTTCCCACATAAGCGTCTTTGGTGCGTATTCCAGCCACATACATACAGCCGCACCCGAGCATTGCTGCATGAATTTGCAGAGGCGCTATCCCTCGCAGATAATGTTGTGCTTGCAGACATATATGCCGCCAGAGAGGCTGATCCCGGTGATATTTCTTCTAAAACTCTACAGGAAGAAATGAAGAAATTAGGCAAAGATGCTTATTACTTCCCGGATTTTGAACAGATCAAAAAATTTTTATTGGAAAATTGTATCGACGGTGACTTGTTAATAACTATGGGTGCCGGAAATATAGTAACTATTGGCGAAGACCTGGTCAAAGAATAGTTATCCACATTATCCACAATGTGACTGTGCATATCTCTGCACAATCCGTTGTGGATATTTTTTACACAATTAACAACAGATAAATGTTGAAAATCCGCAATCTTGATCATTTTGATACGAGTTATCCACATTATCCACAATTTAGTCCACAGCTTGAATGTGTATTTGTGTGCTATTTTCTTTCCAAAGAAACTGTGTTAAAATACAATTCGCACGGAAATATAACGTGTAATTTACTTTACATATACGGAGGCTGCAATGGATCATATATTACTTTGTACTAACCATATACCGCCGATCACAACGATATATAACAGCTTTATTGAAGATTATATGCCAGCTGCCAACGGCAGTTACGTTAAGGTGTATCTCTACATTGCGAAATGTCTGCAGGCAAAGGAAAGTAATTTTTCCATTTCCTCTCTTGCGGATCAATTAGAAAATACAGAAAAAGATATTTTGCGGGCGTTAATGTACTGGGAGAAAAAGGGGCTTATGTCCTTAAACCGCGACAAAGCAACCGGAGAGATTTTAGGACTCGAAATGCTGATCCCCTTTGCGGAACGTGATTTCGACACTTATGAAAACACCGCAAAAGAATCTGCTGCATCGCTAGGCGTAGATTCTGATCTCTCAGAAACCGGTGCGCTCAATAGACGCAATTCTGATTTCTCAGAAACCGGTGCGCTTGATAGACGCAATTCTGATCTCTCAGAAACCGGTGCGCTCGATAGACGCAATTCTGATTTCTCAGAAACCGACGCAGCGAATACATCAACTTATGAATCATCCGGAACCGACGCTCCTTCTAATGTCAATTCCGATGTTCACAGAGCAAGCAATTCCGCGCAGGAGAACAATTCCTCTGCCGTGAAACCAATTCAAGTTCCTCCGGAACAGATTCAAGAATTGTCCGCCAACGAGGATTTCGTATGGGTATGCAATGTTGTCGAAAGCTACCTTGAACGCCCAATGAAACCAACCGAAATACAGCTTATTACCTATTTGTATGGTACACTGCATTTTTCCAGAGAACTGATCCTGCATCTCTACGACTACTGCATTTCTATGGGGAAGACCGCCTGCAATTACATTCAGACAGTCGCCCTGTCATGGCACGAGCAGGGGATCAAAACACCGGAACAGGCACAGAATGCTTCTGTACGATATCTGGCTTCCTACAATGCTGTTTCCAAGGCTTTAGGACTTGGTCGCGGTCTTGCAGAAATCGAAAAAAAATATGTGGATCATTGGCAAAATGACTGGAATATGGATCTTAGTGTGATCTTAGAGGCCTGCAACCGCACTGTGCTTAAGCTGCACCACGCAGACTTCAAATACACCGAAGGGATTTTGTCTCATTGGAATGAGCAAAACGTTCGCACATTACAAGGTGTAGAACAATCAGATCTGCACTATGCACAGACCAAAGAGCAAAAAGAAAAGAAGAAACCTTCCACATCCGGTAAACAAACACCGCGCAATCAATTCCAAAATTTCAAGCAACGGGATGTCAGCAGCGAGGAATTACAGGAATTGGAGCGCAAATTACTTATGCAATAGTACGATCTGATGACAGACCGCAGCACATACCATCACGCAGCAACCAGGAGGAGACGCCATGGGAATATCCAACACACAATATCGCGATATCATGTTTCAATATGATCAGACGCGAATGAACAATCAGCGCATACTGGATAAGCGGTACGAAACACTTTTTGCTGAAATTCCGGAATTAGAACAGATCCAACACGATATTATGGACTTATCACTGACGCAGGCGCGCAAAGAATTGTTTCAGACCGAACCGGACCCAAAGAGCGAAGCTGAATACAGCGCAAAACGCGAAGCATTGCTGTCCCGCAAAAAGGCACTGCTGTTACATCACGGCTATCCGGAAGATTATCTGCAAAGCATTTATACCTGTCCGGACTGCAAAGACACCGGCTATCAGAACAACGAACCTTGTCACTGCCTTAAAAACGCTGAGATCAAGGCTCTTTATGAAAGTTCAAATCTTATGGACATTCTGAATCATGAGAATTTTGACACCTTTGATGATAGTTACTACGATGACACCATCGTCAATGAAAATCTTTCTCTAACAGCCCGCCAAAATATTCGCAAGGTAAAAACGGTCTGTCTAGACTATATCAAGCACTTTGATGATTCCTATGACAACCTGATATTCTATGGTTCTACAGGCGTCGGCAAAACCTTTCTGACGCACTGTATCGCCAAGAAACTTTTGGATACATCTCACACGGTGCTTTACTTGACTTCATTGCAGCTTTTTGATATTTTAGAGAGGAATAAGTTCCGTCATGAGGATATTTCCACTTCAAACGAACAAATTGCATATATGCTGCAAAGTGATTTGCTCATTATAGATGATCTTGGGGCAGAATTGGTCAATGGCTTTACGTCTTCTCAGCTGTATTATTTTATTGAGGAGCGCCATATCAACCATAAGTCAACCATCATCTCGACCAATTTATCGTTTCAGGAATTACGTGACCGATACAGCGAGCGTATTTTCTCACGTTTTATCGGTTTTTATCATTTCTTCTTAATAATTGGAGATGATATACGTCAGAAGGCTAGATTAACTGCCAAATAACATGATAACAATTATATAAATTCATACGGAGGACATTTTACTATGAAACGACATGACAAGTTAGCAGACACACTTCCTGTTGGTACCCTTGGTATCTTGGCGCTGGAGAGCAGCCACGACATGGGCAAACGAGTAAACGATTATATCGTTGACTGGCGAAAGGATCGCGCTGCACAAAATGCTACCGCATCTACCTTTGCAGGATACAACCGGGATTCTTTCTTGATTGATTCCGCCTGCCCGCGTTTTGGTTCCGGCGAGGCGAAAGGCATCATCAACGAATCTGTGCGTGGAGATGATTTGTATTTATTAGTTGATGTCTGCAATTACAGCTTAACTTATACCGTTTGCGGACACACGAATCACATGTCACCGGATGATCATTATCAAGACCTTAAGCGTATCATTGCTGCAGTTGGTGGCAAGGCACGCCGCATCACTGTGATCATGCCTTTCTTATATGAAAGCAGACAGCATCGACGCAGTGCACGCGAATCCTTGGACTGCGCAATGGCATTGCACGAATTAACACAAATGGGTGTTGAAAGTATTATCACCTTTGATGCACATGATCCTCGCGTTCAAAACGCAATTCCTTTGAATAGTTTCGAAACCGTTCAGCCTACGTATCAATTCATCAAAGCACTTCTGAAGAACGTGCCGGACCTTAAGGTTGATGCAGATCATTTGATGGTAATCAGCCCGGATGAAGGTGCTATGGGACGTGCTGTATATTACGCAAACGTTCTTGGCATCGATATGGGTATGTTCTATAAACGTCGCGATTACAGCCGCATTGTTGACGGACGCAATCCGATCATTGCCCATGAGTTCCTCGGCTCTGACCTGCAGGGCAAAGATGTTATCATCGTCGATGATATGATTTCCTCGGGTGAAAGTATGATCGATGTTGCAACACAGTTAAAGCAGCGCAAAGCAAATCGTATTTTTGTTGCTGCAACATTTGGTCTGTTTACAAACGGCATGTCCAAATTTGATGAAGCACATGAAAAAGGCTTGATCGATAAGGTTCTCACAACAAACCTTGTATATCAGCCGGAAGAAGTTTTGTCTAGAGACTATTATGTCAGCGTAGACATGAGCAAGTATATCGCCTTATTGATCGACACCTTAAACCACGATCAATCCATTAGCGGTTTATTAAACCCTGCAGAACGTATTAATGCCATTTTGGAAAAATATGGACAGCGTTAATTAAAGCATAAAATTGAGAAAAGCAACAACAAGTTTCCTTAAAACGCTTAGACCGTAAGGTTTGAGCGTTTTTTTACAAATCGTTTTGAAAATTAAGATTTTTTTTAGAATATGGACAAATTCTGTCCACATTTACATGCTATTATGTATACATAGAAATCAAAGAGAACAGATTTCAAGAAAAACAGTGAAATCAAAAGAAGCATTTGATTTCTACCAAACTAGCCGACTGACTTATGTTTGAGATAGATTCTTTTTCATTTTTTTCATTGGGCCTGTGGTAGCTCCCTCTGCCACAGGCCGACTCCTTTTTAAACCCAGATCATTCTAAAGTAATTCGAGCGAGGCACCTTAAATCAAGTGCATCGCTGCCATTTCTCTCTTTAAGATCTCCTTGTTAGCATCTTCCATCTCTGTCAAAGGTGCGCGTAATGAACCAACGTTTTTACCCATCATATTCATAGCAGCTTTTACCGGGATCGGATTTACTTCACAGAACAATGCATCACACAACGGAAGTGCATCAAGCTGCATCTTGGCACTCTGCTTCACATTTCCATTCAAATAATTCATAACCATCTCATGTGTATACTTCGGTGCAACATTTGACAACACAGAAATCACGCCTTTTGCTCCCAAAGAAAGCATCGGAATTGTCTGATCGTCATTTCCGGAATACAGATCCACATTACCATCGCACAGGTGCAGAATTTGCGCTACAGCGCTGATGTTACCGGAAGCTTCTTTCACACCTGCAATATTGTCTACATCTTTAATAAGTGTAGCGATGGTCTGTGGTGTCATTCCGCAACCGGTACGGCTTGGTACATTGTATAAAATGATCGGTGCCGTGATCTCTGACGCAATCTTTTTATAATGTGCAATCAAACCATTCTGTGTTGCCTTGTTGTAATACGGAGTTACAACAAGCACACCCTCTGCTCCTGCCTCAGAAGCTTCTTTGCTAAGCTGTACTGCTGTTGCCGTGCAATTAGAACCGGTGCCGGCAATGACCGGAATACGGTGATTTACACGCTCAATCGCAAAACGAATCACATTTGCATGCTCTTCTTCAGATAAAGTTGCAGACTCTCCGGTCGTTCCACAAATAATAATCGCATCCGTTCCCTCTGCAATCTGCCACTCCAAAATCTCATCTAATTTGTCGTAGTTTACCTCCAAGTTCTCTTTCATTGGTGTGACCAAAGCCACGCCTGCTCCTGTAAAAATTGACATAATTTCCTCCATTCTGCTTTCGCTATTCCCAAATCGGGGTTCTGATTTTTAGATATTGGTTGTCGTTTGAGCATTTTCCCACCCATGCACTCACAGTTACCTTTTGCAAATGCCATTTTACGGGAAATTCGAGTTACCCAGCTAACAAAAAGAGGTGATACACGGGATGTATCACCTCTTTGAAGTATCTCTTCAAACCGATAGCTCTCCATCCTCTTGATGACAGTCATGTCGTTATTCACGCCATGCCCAAGAAATCTTGCTGCAGGACAAGCTTTCTTTCGGCACTGTTCCCTTTCTGATCTCATCTACTGCGCCTGACGCATCCGAAATCCTACTCATGAAGAGTGCGACCTCTATCTTTTTTACATATATGAGAATATCACTATCCTCTGCTTCTGTCAACGCTAACTTATGCTTCCTAGCACTAACTTATATTTCCCAGCATTATGCTGTCAATGCTAACTTATGCTTCCCAACAGTATACCGAGCAAAAAACCTCATGCTCTTTATTTATCCCACTGAGCAATAATTTCCTGTACCGCAGCCAAAAAACGATCCATTTCCGCATCCGTTCCAATGGATATTCGCAGATAATTGTCAATGCGCGTATTGGAAAAATACCTGACAAAAATGTGCTGCTTGCGCAATTCTTCAAACAAATGTGTAGCTGGGACAGTTTTATGTGTCGCAAAAATAAAATTTGTCATCGAATCTCCAAACGTAAAACCAAGCTCCGTAAGTGCCTGTTTGGTGCGCTCTCGTGTTGCAACAATCTTCGCTGTAGTCTCCTCAAAATAATCCTGATCTGATAACGCAGCAACGCCAAGTGCTACGGATAAACGAGTCATCGGATAACTGTTAAACGAATATCGAACGTCGTTCATTGCCTTGATCAATTTCGCATTACCGATTGCATGACCAATACGCATTCCTGCCATAGAGCGAGATTTTGAAAACGTTTGTACTACCACAACATTTTCATACTCGTCCACCAGCGGAAGTGCTGTATAACCGCTAAAATCTGCATATGCCTCATCAATTATAACAACAACATTCGGATTAGCTTCAATGACTGCGCGCAAAAACTCCTCACTTTGACGAATACCCGTCGGTGCATTTGGATTGGCTATCACGATACCGCCATTTTCGCACTGATAATCTTCCAATCGAAGTGCAAAGGCATCGTCCAAAGCCGGACGCTCATACGGAATTTGAAATAATTCTGCCCATACATCATAGAACGAATATGTAATATCCGGGAACAAAATCGGTTTACCCGAATTAAAAAATGTCAAAAACGCAATAGCAAGTACATCATCGGATCCTACTCCTGTATACACCTGATCTGCCTGCACATGATATCTTTCTGCCAGCGCATTGACTAAGTCTGTCGATGCCGGATCCGGATATAATCTCAGGCTGTCGAGTTCAAACTTCTGCAGTGCTTCTGCCACCTTTGGTGATGGCGGATATGGATTTTCGTTAGTATTCAACTTAACCATGTCCGGCAAATTAGGCTGTTCGCCCGGAACATACGGCTCTACTTTGCGAAAATTATCTTCCAATCTACTCATGTCATACCTCTTTTCCGTCTATTTCTGTCGTCCGCTTAGAATTGTTACACTTATTTACTGATAACACTCAGCCAGCTTCTTAAATGCCGGGAGCGAGCGCTCGATCATCGCATGATCCACACAATAAGCAATCCGCACATAACCAGGACACATAAATGCACTTCCCGGAACCATTAAAATATGGAACTCTTTTCCTTTGGCAACAAATGCCTTATCATCTTCCTTAGCCTTAACCCAAAGATAAAAAGCCCCTTCCGGTTTAGCACACTCAAAGCCATACTCTGTCAGAGCATTGTAAAGCAGCTTTCGGTTGGCATCATAGGCTGCAACATCCGTTGTCGCATCCAGACATTTTGATACTGCAAGCTGCATCAAAGATGGTGCATTTACAAATCCTAAAATACGATTCGCAACATTTGCTGCACAAATAACATTTTCAAAATCATCTACCTCATCCGGAATCACAAGGTAACCAATACGCTCACCCGGAAGAGACAGAGATTTACTATAAGAATATCCTACAATTGTATTACGATAATACTTCGTCAGATATGGCACTTCTACGCCATCATAAGCAAGCTCACGGTATGGTTCATCTGCAATAAGATAAATCTGCGTTCCAAACTCTTTTTGCTTCTCCTCCAATACTGCTGCCAATTTCTGAATCGTTTCTTCTGAATATACTACACCGGTAGGATTGTTCGGATTATTGACTATCACTGCTTTCGTCTTTGCCGTGATCTTCTTTGCAAACGTCTCAAGATCGAGCTGAAAAGAAGGTACATCTGCCGGTACAACTACCATTACACCGTCAAAGTTAGCTACATAATTATTATATTCTCCAAAATATGGTGCAAATGCGATTACTTCATCGCCCGGATCTAACAATGTTTTAAGCGCAACATTAAGACCACCTGCAGCACCTACTGTCATAATGATATTATTCTGAGAAAACTTTGTGTCAAAGCGGCGATTTAAGGACTGTGCAATTCTCTCGCGCACTTCCTCGTATCCGGAGTTGTTCATATAACCATGCACGAAATTCGGTGCATCCTCATTCAATGTCTCAATAATGGCTTCTTTAACCTGTTTTGGTGGCTCTACGCTTGGGTTTCCAAGACTGAAATCATAGACGTTCTCTGCGCCAAACTCAACCGCCATCTTCTTCCCTTCCTCAAACATTGCTCTTGTAACCGAGCTTCCCTCAACAAATTTCACCATTTTTTTTGCTATCATATTATGTACCTCTCTATACTTTGATTTTATTACAACGAGAAAATATATACACAATACCGGTCACCCGGTTTACACATAAAACGTATATCAAAATACCGCCTACGTAAGTATTTCTATGTCTCGCCGCATCTTACTCGTACTTTTTATTATATGCCTACGGATATATTCATGTCAAACCATTCCCGTCATAGAACACAGTAATTCCATATAAATATATTTTTCATTCAAACTTCTCACATCCGAAGCTGCCATCTGGTCACTTATTGCTTATTATGTCGATAGT
>OLFY01003473.1_pt1 | contig 12818 bp, 10 predicted proteins | sample 1605611 | NCBI WGS metagenome assembly OLFY01 (sample SAMEA3888923, study PRJEB22519) | human gut metagenome | biome: human gut; feature: human-associated habitat; material: faeces | place: Denmark | collected 2011
AAGAGAGAAAGACTAAATTCAGCATAGATGTGGAATTTAAAATTTCATTCAAGGTGCATTTATCCCACCTAAAAAAATCCTTTGAAAATCCCATCAATATTTGCTATAATAACAAATGCACCTGTGCATGGTGCAAATATACTATAATTAGAAATCGAGGAATGTAACATGGCATTATTGGAACAGTGGCAGAAAGTTGCCTATAATGAGAAAGCAGATAGAGGTGAATTACAGAGATTCTGGCAGAGATACTTCCTTTTAGAGAAGGGCGTATACGAACAGCTTTTAACAAATCCTGATGAGAAAGTAGAAGGAACTGTAAAAGAGCTTGCAGAGAAGTACAACCTCAGTGTTATGGAGATGACAGGATTCTTAGATGGAATCAACGACAGCTTGGTTGAGGCTAATCCAATCGACACCATGGAAGAAGATACAAAAGTTAACCTTGTTTTTGACAAAGAAAAATTATACAAAAACATGGTTGACGCAAAGGCAGATTGGTTATATGAATTACCACAGTGGAAAGAGATTTTTGATGATGAGAAGAGAAGAGCTTTATTCTTAGAGCAGAAGAAATCCGGCACTGTTCATGTAGGCAAAAAAGTCGGACGTAACGATCCATGCCCATGCGGAAGTGGTAAGAAGTACAAATACTGCTGCGGAAGATAGTCCGCCGTATCTGAAATGTAAAAAGTACTTTACAGATAGAAGAAAAGGGTATAGAATGACCCTAGTCAAAACGACGAAGAGAAGAGTAGCATAAGCAAAAGTCCCAGAGAGGAAGGCGTTTGGTGTGAGCATTCCGGCTAAGAATTATGTGAAGACCAGCTCTGAGTGACCCCAATCCGGTCCGGTGATACCGTTATCATCAAGAATGAGATTTCTCCAGAATGGACAGGCAGTAAGAAGTTTGATGTCTGATAGGATGGAGAGATGAAGATGGGTGGAACCACGATAAGTATATCGTCCCTGATATTGTAGGAATGCAGTATCAGGGATTTTTTATGTTATCTAATATACAAAAGTATAGAGGAATGTGGCACAGAGAATCGGAGATACTTCCTACAGAAACTTATTTTTATATAGCGAAAGGAAATGAAGAAAATGGTAGATTTTAAAGCAGACGAGAGACTGAATACTTTAAACCATTCCTGCGCACATGTGATGGCACAGGCAGTAAAACACTTATACCCACAGGCAAAGTTCTGGGTAGGACCAGTTGTAAAAGAAGGTTTCTATTATGATATTGACCTTGGCGATGATATCATCAACGACGAAGCAATTGCAGCAATCGAGAAAGAGATGAAGAAAGTCTGCAAGGAAGGCAAGAAGATTTACAGACGTGAGATTTCCAAAGCAGAGGCAATGGAAATGTTCAAAGATGATCCATACAAACTGGACTTAATTGAAGGTCTGGAAGATGGAAACATTTCTGTTTACGATCAGGGAGATTTCACGGATCTCTGCCGTGGACCTCACGTAGACAATACAAAGTTATGCAAGAACTTTAAACTTGTAAAATACTCCGGCGTATACTGGAAAGGGGATGCAAACAATCATGTAATGCAGCGTATTTACGGTGTATGTTTCCCGACACCGGAAGAGTTAGAGGCGCACTTAAAACTCCTTGAGGAAGCAAAAGACCGTGACCACAGAAAAATCGGTAAAGAGATGAATCTTTTCATGTCGGATGACCTTGTTGGACGTGGACTTCCAATGTTCCTTCCAAAAGGATACACAGTATGGCAGGAACTTGAAAATTATATCAAAGCAAAAGAGAGAAAACTTGGATATCTTCATGTTATGACACCTTGTGTTGGTACGGTTAATCTGTATAAAACATCCGGTCATTGGGATCATTACAAAGACAATATGTTCCCTGCAATGGAAGTGGAGGGAGAGTCCTTTGTTCTCCGTCCAATGAACTGCCCGCATCATATGATGATTTATGCAAACAGAATGCATTCCTACAAAGATCTTCCAATCCGTATCGGTGAGATCGCACATGACTTCCGTTTCGAAGCCAGCGGTACTTTAAAAGGTATCGAGAGAGGACGTCATTTCTGCCAGAACGACGCACATCTTTTCGTGACACCGGAACAGATTGAGTCAGAGTTCTCACAGGTTGTAGATCTGATTTTTGATACTTACAAGGATTTCAACATCACAGATTACCGTTGCGTGCTCTCCTTAAGAGATCCTGCTGATAAAGTAAAATATCATGATGACGATGAGATGTGGAACACAGCAGAGAATGCACTCCGAAAAGTATTAGATGACCTCGGAATCGACTATACAGAGGAAATCGGTGAGGCTGCATTCTACGGACCAAAACTTGATGTAAACGTAAAACCGGCAATCGGAAATGAATACACACTTTCCACCTGCCAGCTTGACTTCTGCTTACCTGCAAAATTCAATCTGACATACATTGACAAAGATGGCACAAAGAAAACACCAGTTGTTTTACACAGAGCAATCCTTGGTTCCCTTGACCGTTTCATGGCTTATATCTTAGAGGAAACAAAAGGAAATCTGCCACTCTGGTTAGCACCGGTTCAGGCAAGAATCATTCCGGTTAAAAATGAGGATGAAGAGTTGAATGCATACTCACATGAACTTCTCAGCTATCTGGATGAGAACGGTATCCGTGTGGAGATCGACGAGCGTGCCGAGAAACTTGGCTATCGTGTAAGAGCTGCACAGGTAGAGAAAGTTCCTTACCTCATCATTCTTGGAAAGAACGAAGTAAAAGACGGAACGGTAAGCTACAGACTTCACGGAGAGCAGCAGTCGACAACGGTATCTATGGAAGATTTCCTTGCCATGTTACAGGAGGATATCCGGACGAAGAAGCTGAATCCGGCTGCAGCAAAATAAATCATTGTACGGCGGAGAGCGGTTGTCTCTCCGCCGTTTTACTTGAACTTGAGATCATTTAATAGTATAATCACTACGATCAATAAAATAAGAATATGTGCAAGAATAGATAGGAGGAATCTATTATGGTTACCTGGAACAACTTGGATACCCTTGCTTCTTTTCAGGAGCTTTCCAAAGTGGAACGCGTGAATCTTGTCGAGGCAATGTCCGGAGAGAACGGTGCTGACCGTGTGAAGAATTACAGTGTGCCGATGGCTGGCGGATTTTCTTACAACTATGCAGCCAAGCAGGTGGATGATAAGGTGCTTGCAGCACTTGTAAAGCTGGCTGAGGAAGCACAGCTTGCGGAGAAGTTTGAGGCACTTTACAATGGTGAGGTGATCAACACTGGTGAGAAGCGTCTGGTGCTTCATCACATGACACGCGGACAGCTCGGTGATGCTGTGACGGCAGACGGTGTGGATAAGCGCAACTTCTATGTAGAGCAGCAGGAGAGAATCGCTGATTTTGCCAACAAGGTACATTCCGGCGAGATCACCAATGCGGCAGGAGAAAAGTTCACAACAGTTGTTCAGATCGGTATCGGTGGTAGTGACCTCGGTCCGCGTGCGATGTATCTGGCACTTGAGAACTGGGCGAAGAAAAACGGCAAGTTCAAGATGGAAGCAAAGTTCATCAGCAACGTAGACCCGGATGATGCTGCAGCAGTGCTGAATTCCACCGATGTGGCACATTCCATTTTCGTACTGGTATCCAAGTCCGGTACGACACTGGAGACTCTGACGAACGAGTCTTTCGTAAAAGATGCATTAAAGAAAGCGGGACTGGATCCGTCCAAGCATATGATCGCTGTAACGAGCGAGACATCCCCGTTAGCGAAGAGTGATGATTACCTTGCAGCATTCTTTATGGATGACTATATCGGAGGACGTTTCTCCTCCACTTCCGCAGTTGGCGGCGCCGTATTATCCCTGGCATTCGGACCGGATGTGTTCGCACAGTTCCTCGAGGGAGCTGCTGCAGAGGATCAGCTTTCCGCAAACAAAGACGTATTGAAGAATCCGGAGATGCTCGATGCACTGATCGGCGTTTACGAGCGCAACGTACTGGGCTATCCGGCTACGGCAGTGCTTCCGTACTCCCAGGCACTCAGCCGCTTCCCGGCACATTTACAGCAGCTTGATATGGAGTCCAACGGTAAGTCGGTGAACCGTTTCGGTGAGCCGGTAGACTACCCGACAGGACCGGTGATCTTCGGCGAGCCTGGCACGAACGGACAGCATTCGTTCTACCAGCTGCTGCATCAGGGCACAGACATCGTACCGCTTCAGTTTGTCGGCTTTAAGAACAGCCAGATCGGCACAGATGTTGTGATCCAGGACAGCACAAGCCAGCAGAAGCTCTGCGCAAATGTTGCAGCTCAGATCGTGGCATTCGCATGCGGCAAATCCGACGAGAACCGCAACAAGAATTTCGAGGGTGGACGTCCATCCAGCATCATCATCGGTGAGCAGGTGAACCCGCAGTCTCTCGGAGCACTTCTGGCACACTTTGAGAACAAGATTATGTTCCAGGGCTTCCTGTGGAATGTGAACAGCTTCGATCAGGAAGGCGTACAGCTCGGAAAGGTTCTGGCAAAGCGCGTGCTTGCACATGAGACCGACGGTGCCCTGAAGGTATTCAGCGATTTGTTAAACATTTAATATAACGAAAAAGAACTGTGTCACGTCCCGCGGCAGATGCGCGGCGTACACGGTTCTTTTTTTGTGCGTTGGGAAGGTTTGGCATATTGGGTGCAGTTCCTGCCAACGTATTCTGTCGCAAAATTTCATTTTTCTAACACGCATGCCCCGGCCATCAGTGATGATTCCTGTCTTTTTGAGGTTCGACAGTGCGCCACGGGTGTTCGCGGACAGGCGGACATTTTCGACGGCTTTTGTGTCTCGCTTGGCAGACCGATGAGCAAAATCGGACCGCGCAAACGACTGTCTGAGGTGTCTGCCGCCGTGTTTTGAATGCGGGCAGCCACCGAGTTTCGGATTGCGCGGTCTGATCGGAACTTTGTGAAGCGGTCTGCCTAGCGAGACTAGAAAGCCGGCGCTTTGTCCGTTGTCCGCGGACACCCGCGGCGCGCAGTCGAACGCCAAAAGAGACAGGAAAATGGATGACCGGGGCATGCATGAAGAAAAATAGAAATTTTGTTCCAAAGAATTCATTGACAGGAACCGCATCCAATATGGCGGCGGACTTCTGCAGAAATAAAAAAGAACCGTGTACGCCGGGGCACTGCCGCTGGATGGACACGATTCTTTTTCGTTATAAAAATATTTTTAAGATCTGGAGGACTCCATTCTCCCAGTAGGGCGCACAGGTATCTTTTGCCGCGGCGATGACTTCCTCTCTGGCGTTGGCGACCGCGTAGCTCCTGCCGGCATTTTGCAGCATCTCGATGTCGTTCAAGTTGTCCCCGAAGGTGCAGGTCTCTTCCGGTGAAATGCCGAAATGCTTCTGAACGAACTCGATCGCGGTTCCCTTGTTCGCACCGAGCGGATTGCAGTCCATCCACTCTTTGCCGGCGGCGGCAAGCTGTGCCTTGTCCTTCCATGCCGGGGTGAAGAGCGGCGCACACATTTCCTCACAGGCAGATTTGTGGTAGACGGTGAACTTGATGATATCCTGCTCAGGGATGTCGGCTAGGCGCTCAGCTTCCCGGATATCATAGCCGTAGGAATCGCGCAGCCAGTGGAACATGCGGCTTCCGGCGTCTTCGGCGAGACAGTAGTCCGGTGTGGCGACAAAGCAGTCGCAGTGCGGCATCTGTTCCTGCACCATGCGGCACATGCCGCTCCAGACGTCGCGCGGCATCGTGTGAACCATCAGAATCTCCTGCGGGGTGCGCACGACCGTGCCGCCGTCCGTGATGTAGAGCAGCTGATCTTTGATCGGTGCAAACAGCTTCCGCTCACTGATGAACTGTCTGCCGGAGCAGACGGCAAAAATGATTCCTTTCTGGACAAGTTCCTTAATGACAGTCATGTATTCGGGATCGATCTGCATCGTTCCGTCTTTTACCAGTGTCCCGTCGACATCGGTGGCAATCAGTTTTATCATGGGATTCTCCGTTCCGGGGCTGATGTGTGCCCTGTTCTGTAAATGTTTCTGGATACAACAGCTGTATTATAACGTCGGGAGGCATATTTTGCAAATACCAACGGTTGTAAAATGTGCGGCAATCGATTACAATTTTATCTGGGTCATCTCGGGATGGCATACACGAAAGAAACAGGATATTTTCCGGAAAAACGGGAATGTTCTGATAAGGAGAGAAACATGGCGGTTGGATTATGTCACAGCGACAAAAAGTCAGTCTGCAGAAATCTGCAGTACAATGAGAATGTAAATATGCCGGACAGCCCTGGATGGAAATGGGTGCAGACGGTACAGACGGAAGCGGCGGATCGTTATCTGATCCGGCTTAAAAGCAGGGAGGAAGGAAGAGCGCGCAAGACGTACCGCGTGGAAGTGAAGGAAGATGCGGTGAATGCGAAAAGTGCGCCCAATGTGGAGCAGATTGTGCTTCTGCTGCTGTTGCTTCCGCTGTTGGGGATTATTTTCGCGGGACTCCGCTACAGCTTAACCTCGTTAAATCCGCAGGACGATCTGCAGCTGGTGCTGATACTTACCGTGATTGCCGCGATACTTGGGCTTAGAATCTGGCTGATACAGCGGAAGGCGGATAAAACGCTCCGCTATTTTCTCATGACGCGGATCATCAATGCGCCGGGAAATAGGAACGGGGCATATGCGGGTGCCGCGCAGCGCACAGCAAACCAGACCTGGGGACGGACGGCATATGCAGAAGACGCGGCATATGCCGGGGACGCAGCATACGCAGGAGAAGACATTGCCGGTTCGGTGGAGATGGAAGAACCGGAAGAGCGGGTCTGGGTGGCGGAGTGGCACTTGTCGGAGGCGTACCGGCGTTACAGTCGCCTGCAGGCAATCCCACTTGCGGCACTTGCACTGGGGGGAATCATATTTTTGTACGCGATTGCGTACCGGTTTAACACGTCCCATGACACTGCACGAACGATGCTTCTGATGGGAGAGGCGGGGCTTTATATGACATTGCTCGCCCTTTTGAGCAAGGTGATGGAGTACCGCTATCTGAAGAAAGCAAAAGCGCAGGCAAAGCGTTATCACGCCAGAATTGCCCGCGTCATAACAACCGGGAAAAATGGCGCGACCAAATATTATCTGTATGAGTTCATGGATGAACTGGGGCGAAAGTGCGAGGCGCGTGCCATGTATCCGGTACGGCAGGCAAATGTGGGAAATGTGCAGGATATGGTTGGCGGAAAAGCAGATATCTGGTTTGATGGTGCGCATCTTCCATATGCATTTTCAGAAAAAGACGGCGCACCGGAGATCCGTCTGAAACTGCGCAGTATGATTGCAGGAACGGCAGTGGCCGCGGCCGTGATCGCGCTCATGTTTGTGTATGCAGGAAACCACTATGTGGCTTACAACCAGGATGCCGACAGTCTGCTGATCTCTTATGATTCCCAAAAGGCAGAGTCGGAGCTGACGTTTGAGGATGTGCGGGACAATCCGACCGTGCGATGGATCATAGACGCCTACGCGATCTACGTTCCGTTTGAGAGCGGGGAATATGGAGAACTGGGCGGTCACTCGCTAAATGACTGGGATCAGGAGCAGGTGAAGGAATATCTGTCTGACTGGTGGGGCATTACGAGCCGGGCAACGGCGACCCGCACGATCAGCCAGATGCTGAAAAAAGGAACCAGAGCGTCTTACCGTCATGCGTTTGAAACTTACCTGAAAAAAGGGTATCTGTCGATGGATGAGAATGGTTATGTCGATATTATAAGCATCAGTGAGATCCCGGAGGATGAGCAGTGCCGGACATGGGTATGCTATGATGCGTATGGACATCTGGACACACGCGGTGTGGATGCCTGGGATTATGTCCGTATTATGCGCATCACGGGACTGTGCTATCAGTGCGGCTACATCAGCCTCCAGGAGTGCCTCGACCAGTGTCTGCCGATTGCGCAGAGACTGCAGAAGGAATATGGAAGCTTTGAGGAGATTTTTGAAAGCTACATCTATGGATATCAATTCTGGAAAAATGACAGCGATGACGACAGGATCTATTTTTACCGGAGGGCGGCGGGAGAAGCCGTCGAAAATATTCAGTCGGAGTACAATACAGAACTGGTAAAAGACTGGGAGTAGGAGAGAAGGATGGAACAGGAGACACAGACACCGCACAAGCGGCGGGTGCGTTACAAGGGAAAATATCCGAAGAAGTTTGAGGAAAAATATAAGGAACTGCAGCCGGAGAAGTATCAGGACACGATCGAGCATGTGATCCGGAAGGGAAATACGCCGGCGGGAATGCATATCTCCATTATGGTAAAAGAAATTCTGGACTTTTTGCAGATTGTGCCTGGAGAGCAGGGATTCGATGCGACGCTCGGCTACGGCGGACACACGCGCGCTATGTTGGAATGTCTGAGGGGACAGGGACATATCTGGGCGACCGATGTGGACCCGGAGGAGTCCGCCAAGACGAAAAAGCGTCTGGAGGATCTGGGATTCGGGGAGGATCTTTTGACGGTGCGCCTTCAGAATTTCTGCACGATCGATGAGATCGCAAAAGAGGTCGGCGGCTTCGACTTTATTCTGGCGGATCTTGGCGTGTCGTCCATGCAGATCGACAATCCGAAGCGCGGCTTAATCTTCGGGTAGTAATTATCCCCCAGGCATTCCGTGACTCTTCCGCAGATCGCCGCAACCAGTTCCTCATCGCTCATCTTGAACTGGAACGGCACCAGCACATCGAAGATCAGGTTGGAATGGGTCGGACCGCTGACTACCCTGAAATCATGGATCGTAATCACATCATCTATTCCCTTTGTGATCGATACGACAGCGGCTTTCAGTTCACTGACGTGCTCATCGGAGGTCACAATCGGGTCCATATGTATCGTCGCCTCACACCCCAGCTTCTCCCGCAGTTCATTCTCTACGTTGTCAATCACATCATGTACTTCCAGAATATCGCCGTCTGCCGGCACTTCCGCATGCAGCGTCACCATCTTGCGCCCCGGGCCGTAATCGTGCACGATCAGATCATGGATCCCGCAGATCTCCGGATGCGACATGACAATCCGGTCGATCTGCATGACAAAATCCTCTGCCGGCGGCTGTCCCAACAGCGGATTGAGTGTCTCCTTCGCCGCGCTGATCCCCGCATACAGGATGAATACACCAACCAGCACACCGCACCATCCGTCGATGTGAAGTCCTGTAAAATGTCCGATCAGTGTTGCCGCAAGAACTGCCGTTGTCGCGCAGGTATCACTCAGGCTGTCGATCGCCGTTGCCTGCATTGCCGCAGAATCAAGCTTTTTCCCGATCCTGTGATTGTAAAAATACATATACAGCTTCACCAGAATCGACAACACCAGAATCACAACAATCAGTCCGGAGAACTCTGTCTCCTCCGGATGTACGATCTTGCCCACCGAATCCCGGATCAATTCATATGCCATCAGAAGAATCGCTGCTGCCACCACCAGCCCCGAGATATACTCAATCCTGCCATGTCCGAACGGATGCTCCGGGTCCGGCTTTGTGCCTGCCAGCTTGAAGCCCGCCAGCGTCACGATCGAAGATCCCGCATCCGACAGGTTGTTGACCGCATCTGCCGTGATGGCAATGGAATGGCTGATGGTACCCGCAAGAAATTTTCCCGCAAAGAGCAGTACATTGAACAGAATACCTACCACACCGCACAGCACACCATATTCTTCACGAATCTTCGCCTGATCGTTCTTCTCCTGAATGAATATCTTCGCCAATAATGTAACCATAAAACTACCCCCTCGATCGCTTCTCCCCTACTCAAGCTTTCCAATATCATGCACCGGCCAGTAGATCACTGCCGCCTTGCCCAGAATCTTATCCTCCCTCACATACGGATTCGTCCAGTATCGTGCGTCCCACGAATCGTTCCGATTATCCCCCAGCATCAGATAAGAGTCTTCCGGCACCTCAAAATGATAATTCCCCGTCGCCACCGTCCAGTCCTCTTTGAGGTAATCCTCGTCGAGCGGCGTATCCGCTCCGTCAATATAAATGTATCCGTCCCGGATATCCACGGTCTCGCCCGGAAGCCCGATCACACGCTTCACATACAGTTCTTCCTCGTTGTCCGGATAACGGAAAATGACAATATCACCGCGCTCCGGCGACTTGCTCCGGTATGCCAGACGGTTTCCGATCAGACGATCCCCCGGCATGATGGTGTTCTCCATCGACCCGGTCGGCACATCGGCATTGATGATAATATAATTTTTCAAAAACATCGCAACGGCAAGCGCGATCACAAACGGTATCACCCAGCTTAAAATCTCACGGATGACCGCTTGTGCTGTCCCCTTTTCTCTTTTCTCTTCCTTTGGTTGATTCTGTTTTGGCATCTTTTTCCCTCTGTCTGCTTTCTATGTCTGCTTGTTATTGTAACACACCTGACGGAAAATGAAAACGCATGATGGCATCTAATTCTAAAATGTGCTATGATGTCGGTATGCGCTGCGGGCATCCATCCGCACACACATACGGATTACTTTTGGAAAAGGAGTTCTTCATGGAAACTTATAACGATCAATTATTTCCCCCCGCATTTCTTGTAAACTACACGAAGGAGCCTGCCGGCAGACAGCGTGTTCTCACCTACTCGCTCTTTCGTTTTCTATCCTGCGTGGCAGAAGAGCAGCCGGATCTCGCACAATTCCTCGCAGATCAGGTTTCCTGCCCGTCGGCCGAGGACAGCTTTGAGATACTGGAGGATTATCTCTCTGCAGACGACTATTTCTCGCCTTCCATCGCAGCGGACGGCTTTGAACCGTTTTATCTGTATGCCGCCATTGTGCTGACTGCAGGGGTTCCTTTCGGCACCACCACACCGGTTATCGACTCTCTGATAGAAGATCATGCGCCAGAGGCTGCCAGCCTGCCTTACGCAGACGGCAATCTGCCGCTGGATGCCCTGCTCGTGGACTGCCGGAACTTCTACGCAGCACTCTGCCTGTGCCTGATGCATCACACGGACGCACTGGCTGTTTTGCTGCCGCAGTTTTTAAATGCATACCGTCCGGAATATCACTTCAGCTGCGAGTCTTTTGTTCTCTATGACTTTATGGACGAGTATTTTGAGCAGCATGACTGTCTGCACCATCCGTCCTTTGTCCAGTTGACGGATACCCTGGTCGCTGCCACCTTAAACTACTACAACACCGATTTTGGCACACTTCTCGAGACCGAGATCGCCCAGAACCTTTCCGGAACCGGCTCCCGGTTTGCAGGGCTTAAGCGCTATGGCAGCGTGCGTCTGCCTGCCATCGCTGACACAGATAAGGCATGCCATATGCTCGCCAACCTGTTCCGCTATGCCGCCCTTTACGAGCTGCGCAGCCATCTGTTTGATTTTCATCTGGATGAAGACCGCCTGATCACACTCGACAACTGGCAGACGGAACTTCACTGGCACTATGTACAGTATGCGAATGTCTATCAGCTTGCGCTTGACTCCTTTCAGTCTGCAGCACTCTCCAGAGAACTGCTGCACCGGCAGTTTCTGCTTAATCTTTCCTGCTTGAACCGCTGATTGCGCGTTCTGACGCAGTGTAACCCCTGCGAAGTGCGTTTGCTTCATAAAATGCATTTTGCGGTCAGAAAGCGGCAGCCAACCGATCTCATGATCGACTGGCTGCCGCTTTTTTATCTTCTATTATATTCTCTAAATGTTCTTCGCCTATTCTGTCTTAAATACAGCGATCTCGGTCTTAAGACCTGTCATATTATCTCCCAGGCTCTCCGCCGTGCCGTTTAAGTTCTCTACATTCTGCTCCAGACTTGCGGCAACCTTCTTCACCACTTCGGCGCTTGCTGCTGTCTCCTCAATGATAGAAGAAATATTATGTACTGCCTCAAGCGTATCCTCACGCTCCTTATCGGCGCGCTCCGTTCCGGCAAGAATCTCCTTTAATCCGTCAAACAGCTTATCCATGGCGTCGCTCATATCCTGGAATACACCGATCACCTCACGCACTGCTTCGGTCTGCTGTGCAACCATCTCGCCCGCCTGCTTTGCGCTCTCGACGCTCACGCCGGTCTGCGCACTGATATTCTCCACATTATTGCGGATCTCTCCGGCAGCCTCCGCCGAATTGTCTGCAAGCTTACGGATCTCCTCGGCTACAACCGCAAATCCGCGTCCTGCCTCTCCGGCTCTTGCCGCCTCAATCGATGCATTGAGCGATAACAGGTTCGTCTGCTCCGAAATATCTGTAATGACAGAAACAAACTGATTGATCGTCTCCGATTCGCGCTTCAAGTCTTCGATGCTTTCTTCCACCTTCGCAGTCACAGCTGTCGTCTCATTCGCGCGCTGTCCCAGCTGTTCGATCCGGTCCATACCTTTGCGGATCATCTCCTCCGCCTCAGACACAAGCGTCTCTACCTCGCGCGCCACACGGTTGACTTCCTGAATCTCCTCGGAAAGCGTTCCCGTCTTGCTCACGCACTCCTGCGCATGTGTGGACTGCCGCTCCATGCCCTCGTTGATCTCACCGATCGCGTTTGCTATGTCCTGCGAATATTCCTGGATAATACCGGATGCATTCGTCACTTCACCGGCAGATGCCGCCAGCTTATCCGTCGCCTGACTGACCTTCTGCACCAGCTGCTTGTTGTGTGCGATCATGTCATTTGCCGCAGCAGCAAGTCCGCGGAACTCGTCGCGTCCCTTCACGGACACGGTCGTTGCCAGATTACCTTCCGCCACAACCTCAAGGCTTCCGGAAATACGCTTCATATTCTTGCGGATTCCGCTTGTCACTGCA
>OLFY01003474.1_pt1 | contig 12817 bp, 10 predicted proteins | sample 1605611 | NCBI WGS metagenome assembly OLFY01 (sample SAMEA3888923, study PRJEB22519) | human gut metagenome | biome: human gut; feature: human-associated habitat; material: faeces | place: Denmark | collected 2011
TCTGACAAGAAGCAAACACCGATACAACGAATATAAGACTTAAATAACGTGAGTTCGATATAAAATTAGAAAATAGACAGTTGTCCGTCATTGACAAAGTTTACATCAATGGCGGGCTTCTTTTCAAAAAAGCAATATGCTGCTATAGCCGACAAAGAGTTGGCTATAAAGTTATTGAACGAACGATGTCTGGAGTGTTCTATCTGTGCAATGTTCTTCAGCTCGTCATTGACCGTCTCAATCAAGGCCCTTTTTCTGAGCAGAATCTTGTCGGCAATGCTCATCAGCGAGTTCTTCATATTGTTTTTAACTTTAGTGACAAGCTGAATGCCATCAAGGAAAAGGTTCTCGAACAGAGCTTGGCCAATATATCCTTTGTCTGCACATAGTTTTCCTTTGATGTTTTTCAGAAACTTACCCTGCTTCAAAGGCTCCCGGTCATCCACGTTTCCAGGAGTAAACATAAAATTGAGAATTTCCCCTTTGTCATTGATTATCAGATGTAGTTTGAATCCGAAGAACCATCCCATAGAACATTTTCCACGCTCGGCAAGTCCTTCAAATGTCTTATGAATAAGGATTCTTTGGTTACGACAAACACGTAAGGGAGTGGAGTCCTCGCTTGTGGAGATTGACATCTGTCCAAGTGTTCTTAACAGGTGCAGGTCTTTGGATGGGTTGTAGGCATGGAACAAATTCAATGCTGCTGCAACTTCTTCTACAGTGACTGCTTCTTCTGCAAACTCACCCATGTTTAATGATTCTCTACGCTGTGCCATTTTGTAATAGTAGGCAGTGTCAAAATATATCTTGGCTTCCTTTCTGTTGTGGAACTTCTTTCCTGTTGGTAGATGAATTATCATGTCAGTTTAAATATTAGTAAATTAATAAGATAGTTTCTGCAATGAAATATAATAGGTAGTAACCTTTCCATTCTTTTTTCTCCTTGTCTTTAGATAGTTATTAAGATTAGCCCACAATCCAATGTGAACCTTATTATCTTTCACTCCCTGTTTAAGAGCCTTTGTTCTTATCTGTTCATAAGTAAATTCTTTCATTTTAGATATTCTGAATAGTTTGTAGTCTGCTTATCTGTGTGGTGAGATTATCTGTTTGTGGTACTTATTTTGGGGTCAACAATAGGTCAACAACGAAGCAAAACAGCCTGTTTCTTGTCAGTATTTCGAAAATCCAAAGAGAAGAAGTCCTAATAAAAAAGCCCCATAAACACTTGTTTATGAGGCAATTCTTTGTGGACCAGCCTGGGCTTGAACCAGGGACCTCCAGATTATGAGTCTGTTGCTCTAACCAACTGAGCTACAAGTCCGATGCATCCTTGCTTGGATAGCGGGGACAAAAGTAGCATTTTCTATTGAAATATGCAAGACTTTTGGATAAAATTCCTTATAACCTTTGTCCTTAGAACTTATAAATTCGTTTCGGATTCTTGGGAAACCAGCCTTTTTTCACTCGTTCTTCCTGCTCGAATATCTCCTTGATGGTCCAGAACGAGGAAAATGCAAAGATGCCCAAAAGGGAGGCTATCATGATGTTCTCCGTATAAAGGGAGGCAATGATGCCGCCGATGCCGAGTAAAAGGAAAATCCACCAGCACTTGGTGCCCCAATAATATTCGGCTTTCACAACTATGGGGTGAAACAAGCCGATGATGAGGAATGTGCAGATACCTATGACAAGGCCCGACAGATGATATTCGTTCAAGAAATCCATTGTTGTTCGTTATTTCTCGGGGCAAATAGGAATCTCCTTCTTGATGCTCTGTTCCAGGGAAATCAAGGTCTCGGTAGCGGTTACGCCAGGAATCTCCTGCATCTTGTTGTTCAGCAAATCCATCAGATGCTCGTTGTCGCGGGCATATACCTTGGTCAGCATGGTGTACGGACCAGTGGTGAAGTGGCATTCTACGATTTCGGGAATCTTGCCCAGCTCAGCAACTACCGTCTTATACATGGAGCCCTTTTCCAGCTTGATTCCTACGTAAGTGCAGGTTCTGTATCCAAGGGACTTGGGATTTACATGATAGCCTGAGCCAACAATAACGCCAAGGTCAATCAGGCGCTGTACACGTTGATGGATGGCAGCACGTGACACGCCACATTCAGCAGCTACGTCCTTGAAAGGGATACGGGCATTTTGGGAAATGATTTCCAGAATCTGCCGGTCAAGATTGTCTATTTTTTCCATAATAGTAAATAAGTAAAGTTCTTGTTGTTATCAAATAGTAAGCAAATATAGGACTTTATTTTAATTTATCTATAAAAAGGGACGGAAAAATGAATAAAAGTGAGGGGTAACGATAAGGCGCGGATTACGCGGATTTCACGGATTTAGTTTACCAAATCCGCGTATTCCGCGTAATCCGCGCCTAAAAGAAGTATCAAGAGGGTTTTGCCCCTCCCTTCGGATTGTTACATTACTTCTCGATACCCAGCAGTTCCACTTCGAATATCAAAGTAGAGAACGGCTTGATTTGGCTACCGGTTTCTCTTGAACCGTATGCCAGGTCGTAGGGGATATAGAGTTCCCACTTAGAGCCGACGGGCATCATGGTGAGGGCCTCTGTCCAGCCTTTGATTACCTGGTTGGCACGGAAAGTAGCAGGTTCGTTGCGCTTGTAAGAGCTATCGAATTCTGTTCCGTCAATCAGCGTACCTTTGTAGTTTACTTTCACCTTGCTGCTGTCGGCAGGAACGGCACCGTTACCCTTGGTGATGATTTTGTATTGCAGACCGCTCGGGGTAGTTACTACACCTTCTTTAGCCTTGTTCTCAGCCAGGAACTTTTCACCGGCAGCTTTGTTGTCAGCATACTTTTCTGCAGTTGCTTTTTCTTTGATGGCATCCATCTGAGTACGCATGTACTCTTGAGCTTTCATCATATCCATAGCACCACCCTTGCCGATGACACCTGCTACGAAACCTGCCAGCAGATTTTCGCGGCTGATGCTCTGTGTAGAGTCGTTGCCGAAGATTTGTTGGTTGAAGCCTTCCACCCATTGCTTGCTGACCATCTGGCCTACTTGCAGACCGGCCATGTAAGCCACGTCTTTCTTATCGATTTTGGCTGCGCCTTCGTTGAAACCTTTCAGGAATTCTGACATCTGGGTTGAGTCAATTCCTTGCTGTGCAAGATACTGGTCCAAACCTTCTGTACGTGCCATACCGATGGCGTAAGACAATGAATCGATGTCCGTCTTCAAATCAGCTTTCGGACTTTGAGCAGTACAAGATGCCATGCCGGCAGCTACTGCAAGAGCCATGAGAAATGTTACTTTTTTCATTTTGCTTTTACTTGTTGTTTATTTAGATAAAATTTTCTGTAATTCGACTTCGAATACGAGCGTGCTGTGGGGAGGAATCATCTCGCCGGCACCCTGCGCTCCGTATGCCAGGTCGCTGGGGATGTAGAGTTTCCACTTGGCACCTTCGGGCATAAGCTGCAGGGCTTCCACCCAACCGGGTATCACTTGGTTTACACCGAACGTGGCAGGCTGGCCGCGTTTGATGGAGCTGTCGAACAGCGTTCCGTCAATCAGTGTGCCTTCGTAGTGGCATTGTACCTGGTCGGTTGCTTTGGCATAGTGACCGACGTTTCCTTCTGTGATAACTTCGTATTGAAGTCCGCTGGGAAGCGTAACAACTCCCTCGCGTTTTTTGTTCTCTTCCAGGAACTTTTTGCCGGCTTCTATGTTTGCTGCGTTCATCTTCTCCTCCAGTTCGGCGAAGTACTTGTTGACGATGTCACGGGCTTCTGTGTGGCTGATTGCCGTCTGGTTGCCCTCCAAAACGTCTTTGATTGCTTGTGCAAAGTCATCTACTGCAATGCCTTTGGCACCCATGCTTAAAAGATTCTGACCTATTCCAAGGCCGATAGCATAACTGAATTTGTCCATAAGATTCTTTTGTTGACGACCGGATTGGTTTCTTTTCCAGTCTATTGCAAATTTACGAATGGCAAAAGTACGTCTTTTATTTGAATGATAAGGCTTTTAAGTATTTAATTTTTCTTATTTATATCACAACTTGAACATTCTTCTTATATTTGTCTTACTTTAATAAAGGAAAGGAGCAGAAAATGAAGAACTTGGTCATATTGTCGGGTGCCGGTATGAGCGCCGAGAGCGGCATCAGCACATTCCGTGATGCGGGCGGATTATGGGACAAATATCCGGTGGAGCAGGTGGCGACTCCCGAGGGGTATGCACGTAATCCGGAACTGGTCATTAATTTCTATAACGAACGTCGCAAGCAGTTGCTCGATGTGGTGCCGAATGCCGGGCATCTGGGCGTTGCCGACCTGGAGAGGGATTTCAATGTAACGGTCGTCACCCAGAACGTAGATAATCTGCACGAGCGTGCCGGCAGTACGCACGTGATACACTTGCATGGGGAACTGACGAAGGTTTGTTCCAGCCGCGACCCTTATAATCCGCATTTCGTCAAGGAACTGGCGCCGGAGGAATATGAAGTAAAGTTGGGCGACAAGGCGGGCGACGGCACGCAACTCCGCCCGTTCATCGTGTGGTTTGGCGAGTCGGTGCCGGAGATTGAAACTGCCATCCGGTATGTGGAGCAGGCGGACATCTTCGTCATCATCGGCACCAGCCTGAACGTTTATCCCGCTGCGGGACTGCTGAACTACGTGCCCCGTGCCGCCGAAGTGTATCTGATAGACCCCAAGCCGGTGGACACGCACGTCATGCGTCCGATACATGTCATTCAAAAGGGAGCTTCGGAAGGGGTAAAAGAGTTGAAGGCGCTGCTTACAGTTACCCAGCCTCCTTTGCCTTAGGACTTAATCTCCTACGTCTTAGGACTTAGCCCCTCACGGTATAGGACTTAATATGCAGAACATCCGGATGTCTTTCTCCAAAACACCCGGATGTTTTACCCCAAAACATGGGGATGTTTTGCTCCATTACATCCGGATGTTTTAGGTGAAAACATGGGGATGTTTTGGGTACTCACTCCTATACTGTAGAGAGCTGGGTATAGGGGAGATTCCCGCAAGGTATAGGTCTTGCGGGAACAAAGTATATTTGTCCTCGAAATTTGTGCTATTTCTTTATCACGGCCCGTAATACGAACCAGGCATGATGGGCTACGGTACTCATCAGTCCGTAATGCCGCGCCATGATGCGGAAGCGTTCGCGCAGGGATGCTTGCCGGTTCTGGGTGGTCATTCCCTCTTCCAGATAGTCGATGAGGGTGAGATGGGTGTTGTGTAACGCCCTTGCCTTCTTCATCACCCGGATGCACCAGTCGAAGTCGGCGGAGAAGCGGTATTGCAGGTCGTAGGGTTCTACAAGGGAAGCTTTGGCAAAGAAGGCCTGATGGCAGACCAGCATGCCCTGCTTGAAGCTTCGCCAGGTAAGCACTTCCGGGGCGGCGAGGCGGCGCATGCGGATGAAGTGGCCTTCCTTGTCCACCAGTTCCGTTTCGCCGTACAGCACGTCGGGTAGTTCGTTGCCGGAGATGGAACGCACCATCTGCTGCAAGGTGTCGTCCTCGTGGAAGCTGTCGCCGGCATTGAGGAAGCAGAGGTAATCGCCGGTGGCAAGGCGGATACCTTTGTTCATGGCGTCGTACAGTCCCTTGTCCGGTTCGCTCACGATGCGGGTGATGCGGTCGCGGTAACGGTCGATAATGGAGAGCGTGCCGTCTTTGGACGCACCGTCCACAATGATGTATTCTACGTGGTGGTAGGTTTGCGAGATAACGCTTTGAATCGTGTCCTCCAGTACCGCTTCGGCATTGTAGGTCACGGTGATGATGCTGAATTTCGGGGTGGGGTGGTTATGCATTTCTTCCGGTCACTTTGTTGTAAAGGTCAATGTATTTCTTGGCGACGACGTTCTCCGAATAGTGGGAGATGGCTTTCCGGCAGGCTTGTTCCGAGAGGCTGGGGTAGTCGGGTTCGGTCAGCGTCCAGTAGATGCCGTTGGCAAAGTCTTCCGAGGATTTGTATTGTGCCACGTAGCCGTTGTGCAGATGGTCTATCATCTCAGGGATGCCGCCCACGTTGAATCCGACGCAGGGAATGCCGCATGCCATGGCTTCCATGATGGTGTTCGGCAGGTTCTCTTCCAGCGAGGGGGTCACGAAGATGTCCACGGCATTGTAGATGTTCACCAGTTGGTGTTCGTTGCTGACGAAGTTCAGCGGGTAGACTTTGAATGGAAGCAGGTTTTCCAGTTGTTGCGATTGGTTGCCGAAGACGACGACACCCAACTGTTCCCGGAGTTCGGGATGCTTGTCGGCCAGCAGTCGGCACGATTCTATCAGGTAGTCGATGCCTTTCCGTTTGTCCGTAATCTTCACTGAGCCGAACAGCATGAGTTTCTTGTCTTGCGGCAGTAGGCAACGGCTGCGGGCTTCCTGTCGGTTGCGGGGCTTGAAGAGGTTGGTGTTGATGGGGTTGGGGATGCACGTCACGGCATGTCCGCAGAAGAGGGCGCTTGTCCGGGCACGTTCTTCCAGCCAGCGGCTGCAGGTGACGAAGTTGATGTGACGGTTGCGATACAATGCCTGCTTTTTGTGGAAGATGCGGTAGGAAAGGTCACGTTTGCTTCTGCCTCCGTGGATGAAGGGGCAGTTGTGGCATTCCTGCTGGTAGTGGGTGCACTCGCGGGCATGGTGACAGATGCCAGTGCAGGGCCACATGTCGTGCATGGTCCAGACGACGGGCTTGCCCGAGGCGAGAATCTTCTCGATGTTCTTCAGCGAGAGCATCCCTTGGTTTATCCAGTGCAGATGGATGACGTCTGCTTGCTGGAATTCGGGCAGTGAGGTGATGTCTGTCCCCGTGTTGGCAATGTCTACGGCAAAGATGTTCTTCTTGTTGAAGCGGTTGGCGCTCCAGATGACGATGCGCTCCCAGACGAACTTCCACACCATGCGCCAGTTATGGTCCAGTGACACAACGGAGATTTGGTCGGTCTGCTTGTCGCGCACCAGCAGCTTGGCTTTGATGCCGTGGTTCTTGAGTGATTCCATCAGACGGCTGGCGGCGATGGCTGCGCCGCCGATGCGTTCGGATGTATTGATAAGTAGTACTCTCATGACTGTTGTTCGTTTCTTCTTTTTTGAATGTTTTTTCTTGTTACAGATGCCGGTCTTGTTTCATCCATTTCCGGATACGCTTTTGCAGCGTTTGCCATATGATGGTGAAGTTGCCGTACCGTAGGTTCAACGCCAGTTCCTCGAACGACCGTGCAATCTTTATCCAGGGATGCCGCCATGCCATGATGCGGTAAACGCTATCCTTGTAGGCTGTGTTCTCGATGACGTGGCGAGGGTGCTTCAGTGGAAACTCCACTTCGTGGCGTTTCATGGTGAAGATGCGGCGGTAACCGCGCGGCATGGTGTGCACGGAGCCGGCAAAGTGGGTGGAGTCGGCAGTGGCTCCCAGATTGTTTATCATGTTGCGGGTGGGCACGATGCTCAGACCCGAATTGAACAACATGGAAGCGTGGAAGATGGTTTCGTAATAGGCTTTCCCGTGTTCGCGGTGGCGTTGGCACATGTAGATGAAGTCTTTGCGGTAGCGCCGTGTGTGGATGAGGTTCTTCAGTTGCCGCATGTTCTCCTTGTCGTCCAGGAAGGTGTAGAATTCATCCCATTGGTCCGTCACCCGCCGCCAGCTCGCCCATCCCCAGATGGAGAAGGTGGTGGCGAAGAAGTAGTCGGAAGTGATGCCGGGTGTAATCTCCTCGTTGTTGAATCCGGCAATCATGCTGATGCGTGTGTCGTGCTCATACTTGTCGAGCAGTTCCTTGCAGAAGCCGAAGAAAGAGACGGCGGGCACGTCGTCATCCTCAAGCACGATACATTTGTCCGACAAGGAGAATGCCCACTTCTGTGCCATGTATTCCGATGGGTCGCAGCCGTAGTTCTTCTCCTGGTAATTGTGGTGTACTTCGCATTCCCAATCGATGTCTGCCACCACTTTGCGACAAGCTTCTATGCCCGGCATGTCACGCTCGCCGCGCGGGCCGTCCTGATAGAGAAACAGTCGTGCGGGGCGTGCTTTCTTCACTTGTTCGAATACTTGCGCCAGCAGTTTGGGGCGGTTGAAGAAAAGAATCAGTACAGATACATCTACAAGGGCTGGTTTCATGGCAATTTTGTTGGATTAGGAGGTGGCTATATGGTCATCTGGTATGTTGAAAGAAAGAACTGCCGGATAATGATTGTTTATCTTGTCCTGCTCTTCTTCTGTATACCGGTGTAAAGTGGGATAGTTGTACCGTAGAAAGTTTTCCAATCCATCAGGTGCTTTCAGATAAAGTGGACCGAATTTGATTGGTTGTAAATGGTTGAGACTCGTCTCCAAAACATGGTCGGTAGTGGTAATCACATTGTTGTAATACAAAGTTTTCCATGAGTTGAAACAACTTTGCATTATCACCATCAAACGGTAGATTGTCTTTTTAGAGAGTGTCATATCAACTATCCGGTTCAGAAGGCAGGCAACAGCTCCACGATTGGTAGGGTTGGATATTTGACATTTTCCGAAGTGTTTCCATAGCCATACCTCTTTTCCCATCAGGCAGCATTTCAGAAAGTTGACGGCTTCATATTGTATCTTCCTTAATAGCTTATTGTTTGGAATACGGTCAAAAGGGAATATATCGACAAAGATTCCCTGATGCATAGGTACATCTTTAAACATCTCTTCGACAAACAAGGTGTTGTTTTTCTTGACTTTGGCAAAGTAATAAGGACTATGAGGGTCGGTATGTATCCATGAAAGAAAGTATGGTTCTCTCAGTTCTTGGGAGGCTATCTGGAGAAACTTATTGTAGTCTTCCCGTTTCATACCTATATCTATGTCGTCATCCCAAAGAAGAATCGCTTTGTCATAGAGTGCCCCTATTGCTGTTCCGCCGATTACAAAATAGGGAATATTGTGTTTGTCGCAGATGCGCACAATCTCTTCCAGTATTTCGTATAGCACCTGATGTAGTTGGGTCAGTTCTTCTGGGGTATATTGCTTCACCATGGATACCATTTTTGATTGATGTCTGCAAAAATAATGATAATAGTTGAAAGGAGCACTTTCCATTTCAATCTTCTTTTGCGAAATCGGACTTGAGTTTTTCTATCAGTGTGTCGGACTCCCCGCTTACCACTTTCCGGCAGAACATCTTTCCAGACTGTCGCAATACCGGCAGGTCCTCGAGTGTCATCACGCGGATGGATGCGCCGTAGTCTATGTAGTGCAAGGGGGTGAGACGGGTAAGTCCGGGGTATTCTCCCTCTAAAAGAAGCCCTTTTGAGGCAAAAGGGGAGTTGAATACGATGGTCTGTATGCACAGTTCGCTGGGTACAAAGCTGGTTCTGAAATACTTCACCAGCTTCTCCTCCGTGCACAACTTTTCATATACATATCGTGCGCAGGGCAACGTGATGGCCCAATAGTCGGAACCGAAATAGACATCTGCCTGCTTGCCTTCCAAGGGTGCAAAAGGGGCTTTCCGGATGGGGAGTATCTGTGCCAGCTTGCGCGATGCTACGATGAGTTTGTTCTTCCACCATATACTCTTCCAAGGCAGGTCACGGAAAGGGTGGTAATGGGTTATCTTGTGCAACTGCTGTTTCACGGTGCAGTGTGTCAGGTTGAAACCGCCGATGAATTCAGTGTCTTGATGCTCCTCGAAATAGCGGTGGATGGCGTTGTTGTTCCATAACGGATAGTCTTGCCCGCTCAGGCATACTACACGGGTATAGGGGATGCCGCTGTGCAATACGGCGGCAAGCAATTCTTTCTGATATTCCACTTGTTCCCATCCTCCCCAGCTTATCCGGTGGCGGGGCACGAAAGTAACCTTGTCTACCAAGGCTTCTTCAAAAGGGTGTATATCGGCATTGAGGTCGATGTGCACGTAGAAGTCTGCCCGGTCATCCAGTGCGGCAACCAGGCGTGCCAAGTGTGGGGCATCCTTGTAGGCGGATATGATGTAGGCTATGCGGCTCATACTCTTTTTTTCTTTAAGAGGAATTCAATGCTTTCCCGGAAGATGGTAGATTGTAGTTTCCACAAAACCAGTGCATAAAGCCCAGCTACCATAATGATTTTGGCTGCCATATTTAAGTATAGGTTTTCTATGGGCTGAGTGGCATAGTGAGTTGACACTACGAGTACAATGGATAGGGAGAGATAAGGAGAGATGTCTTTCAGCATATCGCGCAGTCTTAATCCTATCTCCCTCTTGACAAAACGGAACCATACAAACAGCCAGCCGATATTGATAATGACGAAAATACGCAGCATCCATTCCAACCCGTATGGGTATATGGCACATACAGCTACTATTTGCAGCAGGCTCAAGCTGATGGTGCTCCACATATAGATAGAAGAATGTCCCCGGCTGATGAGCAGGTTGGAGAACAGATTGATGACGGGAATAAATGCTCCCCAAATACATAACAGTTGCAAGATATCGGCACTGGGCAGCCACTTCTCCGTGATAGTGATTATAATCAGTTCTTTCGATACCAAGCTCAATCCCAGCATGGCGGGGAAAGAGATAAAGGCGGTGAAGCGCAGCAGCTTTCTGAATACGGCAAGTTGCCGTGCCTTGTCGTCGGCAACCCGGGTAAAGACGGGTTGTGCAATGCCGTTTATCATGCCCGTAATCGTGGTATGTCCCATGCCGTTCCACTTGTTTGCCTGCGTAAAGTTACCCACTTCCCGTTCCGAATAGAACTTACCCAACAAGACGGAAAACAAATTGTTATTGATTATGGTGAAGATATTCGTAATGATTATCTTACTGCTGAACCCTATCATCTCCTTAATGGGTGTGAAGTCGAACCGGAAGCGGGGTCTCCAATGCGAGAAGTAGAAGTTAAGAATCGTCATTACGGTGATGAAAGAGATGCTTTGCAATGCAATCCCCCAATAGGCGAATCCGTTTGCCGCCAATGTGATGCCCACAATACCGGAGACTATCAGACTTGAAATAGAAATGACGGTAGTGTCCTTGATTCTGAGGTTCTTGAATAGATATGCCCTCGGTGCAATGCTCATGCTGGAAATGACGAATCCCAAGAAGGAGAGACGGGACAGCGGTATCAGCTCGGGCGTATCGTAGAAGTCGGCAATCAGCGGTGCGGCAAAGAAGAGTAATATATATATAGTAGTGCTGCACATCAGGCTGAACCAGAACACGGCGTTGTAATCCTTGTGCAAAGTCTCCTTCCGGTTGGTCAGTGCCGAAATGAACCCACCCTCCTGCAAGGCGGCGGCAATGGCGGAGAAAATGGTAAGCATCCCTACCATACCATAATCCGAAGCATCCAGCAGACGGGCAAGGACTATTCCGAATCCCAGATTTAACAACTGCTGTATGCCGTTGCTGAATCCTCCCCAGAAGAGGCCTTTGGCTGTTTTTTCTTTGAGTGATGTATCGGACATAGTTTATTGGTTGATAAGGCAACGAGTTAACAAGGCCACGAGGCTTTTCCTTCCTCCTTGTAGCCTTGTTAACTCGTTACCTTGTTACTGTTTTATTTCACCTCGCTGCCCGGTTTCACCTCTTTCAGCAGTGAAGTCACCGCCAGCGAACCGTCATAGTTCTCGGCAGAGAGAATCATCCCCTCACTTACCAGCCCGTTCTTGAATTGGCGTGGAGCAAGGTTGGCGATGAACAGTACCTGCTTGCCTACCAGTTCTTCCGGTTTGTAGTGCTGGGCAATGCCGCTGACGATGGTGCGGTTTTCCAGTCCGTCGGCAATCTTGAACTTCAGCAGCTTCTTCATCTTGGGCACTGCCTCGCATTCAAGCACTGTACCTACGCGGATATCCAGCTTTTCAAAGTCTTCGAAGGCGATGGTCGGCTTGATGGGGTTTGCCTTGTAGGTGGCGGCTTCATTTGCCTTCTTGGTGGCAAGCAGCTTGTCTACTTGTGCCTGGATGACGTCGTCCTCTATCTTTTCGAACAGCAGTTCGGGGGTGCCCAGCTGATGTCCGGCAGGCAACAGGTCGGTGTGTCCCAGCTCTGCCCAGTCGAAGCTGTCCATGTTCAGCATCTTGCGAAGCTTCTCGCTGCTGAAGGGCAGGAACGGTTCGAAGGCGATGGCAAGGTTGGCAACCAGCTGCAAGGAGATATGGAGGATGGTGGCTACGCGCTCCATGTCCGTCTTGGCAAGCTTCCACGGCTCGGTGTCGGCAAGGTATTTGTTTCCGATGCGGGCAAGGTTCATCGCTTCCTTCTGTGCGTCGCGGAATTTGAATACGTCCAGCAACTTCTCCACTTCTGCCTTGACGTCGGCAAATTCTTTCAGCGTCTCGCGGTCGTAGTCGTTCAGTTCGCCTGCGGCGGGCACTACGCTGTCGAAGTACTTCTTGGTGAGTTGCAGGGCGCGGTTCACGAAGTTGCCATAAACGGCAACTAGCTCGTTGTTATTACGTGCCTGGAAGTCCTTCCAGGTGAAGTCGTTGTCTTTTGTCTCCGGTGCGTTGGCGGTCAGCACGTAGCGCAGCACATCCTGCTTGCCGGGGAAGTCAACGAGATACTCGTGCAGCCATACCGCCCAGTTGCGTGAAGTGGAAATCTTGTCGCCCTCCAGGTTCAGGAACTCGTTGCTCGGCACGTTGTCCGGCAGGATGTAGCTACCCTCTGCCTTCAGCATGGCGGGGAACACGATGCAGTGGAACACGATATTGTCTTTTCCGATGAAGTGTACCAGACGCGTTTCGGGGTCTTTCCACCATTTCTCCCATGTGTCGGGCAGCAACTCTTTGGTGTTGCTGATGTAGCCGATAGGGGCGTCGAACCATACATAGAGCA
>OLFY01003479.1_pt1 | contig 12798 bp, 12 predicted proteins | sample 1605611 | NCBI WGS metagenome assembly OLFY01 (sample SAMEA3888923, study PRJEB22519) | human gut metagenome | biome: human gut; feature: human-associated habitat; material: faeces | place: Denmark | collected 2011
GCTGTCCGTTTTGCCTCTCTCTACTGGTTCTTGGTTTTTTAAGGCATATCTTTATCTCTTGTATACTACCACAGGGAACTCCCGTTGAAGTAGCTGGGTTAGAAGATTACTCTTCTGTCAGCTTAAATCCGGCAATTCTAGCAAGCTCGCGGATAGAATCTCTGGATACCTTCTTACCTCTGTATTCAATGAGGTCTTCACACTGTCCTGTAAAGATATCACTAGGGTTATACTTCTTAATGATGATCTTATCTTCTTCTGTGAAGATTTCTAAAGGCTCTCTCTCACCAATATCGAAACTTTTACGAAGTTCCATAGGTAATGTAATTCTTCCTAATGAATCAAGCTTTCTAACTATTCCTGTACTCTGCATAACGTACTCCTCTCTGGTGCTATAATATTCTCTCTTATAATGTGCACCCGTGCAATGTCCTCTGGGTTGATTGTAGTATATCATAAAGCAGCTAGTCTGTCAACCAAAAAATAGATAATCTTTTTTAAAATGTTAAATGTTTTAGAAACTGTTGTTTTGAAATTGTTATGACAGTTTGCCGTTTTATTTTCATTCTAGTATAAATATGGGAAGTTTTGTGCTTTCTTCTATAAAAAATTGTTATTTGATTCGGGTTGTCTCATTATCTCCCGTGTAAAATAGCAACTTTTTACTTTAATTTGAGTAAGTACTGTCCATAGTTGGTCATCTGGAGGCTCTCGCCAATCTCATGAACCTTATCTAAAGATACGAATCCTTCTTTCCATGCAAGTTCTTCTAAGCAGCCTACATAGCATCCTGACTTCTGAAGTGCCTTAACAATCTCGGCTGCCTCTAACATACTGTCTGCTGTTCCGGCATCCATCCATGTAAGTCCTCTGTCAAATGGAATTACCTTTAACTGGCCTCTGCTTAAATACTCTAAGTTAACATCTGTAATCTCGTACTCACCTCTTGCGGATGGTTTAAGATTCTTAGCAATGTCAATTACCTGATTATCATAGAAGTATAATCCTGGTACGATGTAATTAGACTTTGGATTCTTTGGCTTCTCTTCGATGGATACAGCCTGTCCGTTCTCATCAAATTCTACAACACCAAATGGTCTTGGGTCATCTACATAATAACCAAATACCTTTGCGCCGTGGTCATCCTTGATGGCTTCTTTCATGATCTCATCAAGATTATGGCACTGGAAAATGTTATCTCCTAATACGAGACATACAGAATCATCTCCAATGAAGTCTTCTCCGATGATAAGTGCATCTGCGATTCCCCGCGCAACTTTCTGTACTGCAAACTCGATATGAAGTCCTAATTCACTTCCATCTCCGAGAAGGTTCTGGAACTCTCTTTCTTCCCCTGGTGGAATAATTACAAGAATATCCCTGATTCCTGCCTGAAGTAAAGTGGCAATTGGATAATAAATTAACGGTTTGTCATATACTGGTAATAACGGTTTACAAACTGGCTTTGTCATAGGGTACAGTCTCGTACCTCTTCCAGCCGCTAATACTATTCCTTTCATAAAAATAAGTCCTCCTTAGTAACTTTGAATCCCTATGTTACTCATAATGTCTCAACTATGCTGTCAACATTCTTACATGATGCTGTCTTTAGATTCATGCTTATTAATGCTTTTATTTTAACAAACTACCATGATTCCAATATTTTATATTATTTCCCATGAGCTGTCAAACTTTTTTTGCAATTTAGTTAAATATTTATATAGTTTGTCTTTATTTTCCTGCAAATGCGCTCTGTACTGCAGCCATCGACAGTATTTAGGAACGTTTCGCGGAATTTCTTAAGGTCTGCCTGTTCATTTGCCGATACAATATTCTGAAGCATGGCAGCAGATTCCTCGCATAATGCCTCAAAATCCGTGACAACGGGACCTGGTGTAAACTGCGAATAATCAAAGTAAAAGTCTCTGCTGTCCATGTATTCTTTCTCATCAAATGCGTAGAAAAGCATTGGTAATTCAAGGATTGCTGCCTCAAATACGCTGGAACTGTAGTCTGTGATAAGAAGGTTGCTGATCAGCATGAGGTCATTGATATGTTCTTCCCCGCTCAAATCAAGTACTCTGTCCTGCCATTGTGCATCCACAGTAAACTTTTGCTTTACAAATGGATGATTCTTTAAAATAAGTACCGTGTCTTCTGGCTGCCTTTCCATAAAGTGATTCACATCAAATGCTTCCAATGGATAATATGCATCTTTATTCCCATCTCCGCGGAATGTCGGTGCAAACAAGATTACCCTGTTCTCCTTTAATATAGGATATTTCCCGTAGAGTTCCTCGCGCTTTTTCTCCTCATAATCCCAGTCAAAAAGCAGATCTGTACGCGGTACTCCCAGCGCCTGTACCTTACTTCCTGAAATGCCAAATGCTTCTGCATAAATATCTCTCACCGTATCGCTGCTGACTGGTACGAGGTCATAATTCCTGTGATTCATCGATGTCTGAGGCGCACCGCCCTGTTTACCCATACGGGTAAGGCCAAACGTCTTAAAAGCTCCGCAGGCATGCCACAACTGCACAATCTTTGTCTCGCTGCGTTTCTGAATGCTATGAAGCTGCGGATAGAAATCTTCTAAAATGATAACTGCAGATGTAGCGCATTTGAACGCACAATCCCGAAGTTCCTTCTTGCGAAGCTGATCAACTGTCTTTGTATTGATAAATGTCGTAATCTCTACCTCGGGTTCATTCTCCTCAAACCACCTCTTCACAAGCATAAGATTCCCATTCTTCTCTGGCTCTCTCTCTGAAAGGAAAAGAATCTGATTCGGATTTACCTTATTCTTCGCTATATATTTGCGGTATCTGGCTGCAAAATAGTCAGTATTTTGCTGACGGGCACTATAATTATAACCACTAATTCTATATACGGTATCATTCGCCCGCTTCGCTGCCTTTATAAAATTCTTGTCTTCCTTAAAATAATCTCTGACCAGTAAAAATGGCAGTCCAAGAGAGCAAAGTCCAAACTTGAACAGATTCCTCTTGCGGACAATCTCCGCTCTGGCAAATAGTTCCTTTTGCACTGGAAATGGCTGGTCATCTAAGCAAATCTCTTCCGCTCCACACCAAAGCGTAAAAATAACATTCACCTTATGGCGTGGCGGACTGTAAAATACATATGGCAGCAGTATCTCTGCATCTGCGCGAATCTGGTCACCAACTTCTCCTTCTTCTATTACTACTTCCATCGGAAAACGACGTTCTACCTGTCTCTGGGTAAATACAGCCTGCACGCGGATGCGCTTTCCCTGCATCTCGTCCGGCATCTTTGCGCGAAATCCAAGCTTCATCGTCTTCTGTGTTATATTAACTGTAATTCTGTAATTAATCTTTCTCATAATTCTTTGTCCATTATTTTAAATTATCACAACTTATTTGTTCATTAGCTTAAAGTGTGTTTGAAAAATCATTCCTACAACCTGCACGCCTCAATTTACAGATTATTTTTCCAAAGTTCCCTGCATATAGTTGTCCATCCAACTTAAATCAATCTTTTTCTCCCACTGCCTTCTTGCGATATCCTGCTTCAGTGTGAGCGCCAGATTCTGTGACTTCTTCGCAGACTGACCCTGGCTCACTGTATCTGCAGCACTTCCTGCAAGTGCTGTACTTCCACTCTGGCTACCTGCTTTCTTATTACTCGCATCTGTGTTCACCACAATAACCTGGCTATTCTGGCTCACTGGCGAAAGTACAGAACTTCCCGCATTAGAAGTGCCTGCCAATGCGGTTCCTTTACCTGCTCCGATTGTATCTAAAAGGCTCTTACCAGTTGACATCTTAAGAATAGATACTACCTTTTTCATAGAAACATCTGCCTTCTCTTCCTGGAGTACTTCTGGAAGATTTCCCTTTACTTTCATGTAGGAAACATCAGCAAAATCTTCTGCCATATCTTCTTCTGTATAATCCTTAATCGCCTGTTTCTCCTGAAGCGCAGACTTACTCTCCTTATCATAGGACATAATCCAGAATGGACCGCCTGCACTGGCACCTTTTGACTGTGCGATTACATCTGACAGTCTGTACTTGTAAGCGGAACGCGCCCTGCTTCCGACATCGGCTACTGTTACGCAATCGTTCTTATCAATTGCTACCAGTACCATAAAATGCCCGCCTCGGGTAAAATATCCAGACCCCATAAGGCACACTACTGGCTTGCCTTCTTTTAATGCCTTTTTAATCGCATTATAATCGGTTCCTGCTCCCTGACACTTCAGTCCATAAGCCGCTGCCATCGCAGGAATCATCTCATGTGCCGAACCTGCTCTTGAGTAAAAGCCATGCTGATAGCCCCAGATGGCTGTATCCAATGGAGTTACCCACTTACCTGTAAGAGATGTGATTACTACTGCCATGGAAGTCGGACCACATCCAGCCTTAGCGATACAGTAGCCATTCTGATTCCAGGCACTATCTGTCTGATTAAAATATACATATCCCGCAATGTATTCCTTATTATTCTTCATAGCCAGACGGGTATCATTATAAATCTTCGGGATAAATGTACTCGTTTTATCGCTTCCGTCCGGTGCGTCTTCCTCTGCTAACTGATCCGTAATCTTCTTAATCGCCTTTGTACGAATCTCTGCATCTTCTCTTGAGGAAATGTCCTTCTTCGCCTTCTTCTGAGTTGTTCCTTCTTCGTTACTATGAGAGGAATTTCCGGATGTATCTTCTGCCTGATCTGTATTACCAGATGTACCAGACGTATTCCTCTGTTGTATGTTCTGTCTGCGAATGCTCTGTATTACCGCTGCTTGTATCCCTTTCGGAAGAAGTCTGGCTCTCCTGACTTTCCGTTGCTGTCGTACTCTCTTCTTTCTTCTCTGTTGTCACTTCTGTCGTGCTCTCGCCTTCTTCAGAATTATCTCCTGCTATCTTGCTCTGCACAGCCTTCTCCTCTGCTGCATAAACACTTACAGGTTCTACCCCTGACTGAAAAAAGCATTCCGGACCTGTAAATGTCATGACTGCACTTAACCCCACTGCCAGTACTGCCCGTCCAAAGTTGTTCATTAATCCTAAACCTTCTTTCTTTTTGATATAGATTTTTTCGTGACTTACTGATATAATAAATCAAATAACATATTTTTACAATAGTCTTTTGCATAGTTTTGCATATTTAAGAATTACTTCTGCATGATAGTAATTCCAGCCGCATTCTACTTATATTTTATTTGTATTTACTTGATACAAAGATTTTATAGATATTGAGACAATATTACATTTCAACTTGAAATGTAATTGGATAGCTGAATATTGACCACATATTATTAAAGATTATTTTCCATTTTATTCTGTTTGAAGGAGGAGCATTTATAATGGATAAAAAGTTTAATTTTCAGGAATTACAGGCGATTGTTGCCACACTTCGCGGAGAGAATGGCTGTCCGTGGGATAAGTCACAGACGCATGAATCTCTTAAGTTATATACATTAGAGGAAGCCTACGAAGTGAATCAGGCAGTAACTGACCTCACTAAGACTGGCGACTGCGCTAATTTAAAAGAAGAACTTGGTGACCTTTTATTTCAGGTACTTTTGCAATCCCAGGTTGCTGAAGATAATGGCGAATTTGCTATCGAAGATGTTATCGATGGCATCGCCCGCAAGATGATCCACCGTCACCCTCATGTATTTGCTGGCCGCCATTATGATAGTGTAGAACAGCAGCAGGCCGACTGGGAGAAGTTAAAATCTCAGGAAGAAGGACATAAACAGACCTCTTTAAAAGAAGAGATAGCCCTTGTTCCAGAAAGTTTCCCTGCCCTCATCCGCGGCCAGAAGATCGCGAAAAAGGCTGCCGCCGCTGGAATGTTTTCCACGGAGGATGAAGATGTCTTTAAAGACCTGCTAACTTCTGTTGTGAATTTACAGCTCGGCACCGCTGGGGAAGATCCAGAGAAAAAATTCAGCAGTGATGAGGAATTGTCAGAGAAGCTGGGGGAAGTTCTCTTTGCATTATGTCGGTTCTGTGCGAAGTATAAGGTTTCAGGGGAAATGGCATTGCTAAAGAAGCTGGAGGAATTCTGATTGCCGCAGGCAGGGGGGAAACGCTCCTAACGGGAGAAGATACCCTTTTTTGAATGGCTCCAAAGCCATTTTCGCTCATACGAAGAATAATGCCTGCCCCGAGAAGATACCCTTTTTGAGTGGCTCCAAAGCCAGAAAAAAGCAGCTTAATCCATTAGCATTAGAAGGTGTTTAAATGCTAATGAATTAAGCTGCTTCTCCTGTCAGAGACACTCAAAAAATCTCATCTACTAAAATCGTGCAAAACTGGCTGTAATAATAGAGAAACTTATACATGTCCTTTTCTCCCATTCGCTCTTTTACCCTCTCTAAGAGCTTCCAGCATTTTTCAGATTCCTCGATGATAAGTTCTTTTCCAGTCTGGGTGAACTGTACCTTGACGTAGCGGTGATCTTCTTCGCTGCTTTTCATTTCCAGATATCCTTTACGCTCTAAATTATGGAGCATTCGGGATACAGCTGGCCTTGACAGCTTCATCGCATCCCCAATATCTGACGGAATGACAAATTCCTTTGCCAGTAACAGGTGGCGCAGGGTGAGTAACATTGTCAGTTCTCCTGATGGAATGTTACACATTTGCTGAAACTGTACATTGGCCTTTCGCATTTGGATGATTAGTTGCTGGTAGTCCTCTAAAGTCACTTTTTGTTCTGCTGACGGCTCGCCTTCTGGCCAGTCAGAACTCCCTGTGTCTTTCGCTTTCATATTTTTGTTATTTTCCTCCCAAAAATAGCTTTATTTTAAAATTCTCTTTACTATTCCACGATAATTCTATCCTTCATTGGAACATATTCCTTATCCATAGCCACACTCTGGTATGCTGGACGGATAATCTTATCGCAGTTCATTAACTCTTCTAAACGGTGTGCGCTCCAGCCGACCATACGTGCCACGGCAAACATCGGGGTGAATAACTGGTCTGGCAGCCCTAAGATCCTATACATGAATCCGCTGTAAAAGTCGATATTGGCACTTACACCTTTATAGATACGGCGTTTTTCCTGAATGGTTTCGACGGCGAGTTTTTCTACTCTGTCATAGAACTCAAATTCTTCATCGTAACCTTTTTCCCTCGCGAGTTTGTCAAGGAATCCCTTGAAGATTCTCGCTCTTGGGTCAGAGATAGAATAAACGGCATGTCCCATTCCATAAATTAATCCGCTGTGATCAAAGGCTTCCTTATTGAGAAGCTTCAGCAAGTAATTTTTAATCTCGTCTTCGTCTTTCCAATCCTTCACTTCCTGCTTCATCTCATCAAACATATGAACAACTTTGATATTTGCTCCACCGTGTTTTGGCCCTTTGAGTGAGCCAAGAGATGCTGCCATAGCGGAGTAAGTATCTGTTCCAGAGGAAGTTACTACATGATTGGTAAATGTCGAGTTGTTACCACCGCCGTGATCCATGTGAAGTACGAGGGCAATATCTAAAACTCTTGCTTCAAGTGGTGTATACTTTTTATTTGGGCGAAGCATACGCAAAATATTCTCCGCCGTGGAAAGTTCCTGCTTCGGAGAATGAATGTAAAAACTCTTGCCTTCTACATAATGATTATATGCCTGATAACCATAAACTGCGAGTAACGGCACAGTACTTGTAAGCTGTAAGCACTGGCGCAGTACGTTCGGTATGGAAATGTCATCTGCCATATCGTCATAACCGTATAATGTCAGTACGCCTCGCTGCAGTGTATTCATCATGTCCTTACCTGGTGCTTTCATAATAACGTCTCGCACAAAGTTCGTCGGCAATGTACGATAACTTCCAAGAAGATTCTGGAATTCCTGTAATTCCTGCTTCTGTGGCAAACGTCCAAAAATAAGCAGATAGGCCACTTCTTCATAGCCAAATCTCTGCTCTGCTACAAATCCGTCTACTAAATCGTGAATGTCGTAGCCGCGATAGCGCAGCTCTCCATCGCAGGGAACCATCTTTCCATCAACTTCTTTGGAAGAGGTGATGGTGGAAATATCCGTAAGTCCTGCCAGCACGCCTTTACCGTTCACATCACGGAGACCTCGCAGTACATGGTACTGGTCATACAGGCCTGAAGGAATCTGTCCGTGTTCCATAGAAAGTGCAGCCAGATTCTGCAGTTCCTGTGTCATCATTGAGTATTCATTCATTCTATCACCTATTCTTTCCTGGTTAACAATGTTAGTTAGCTTTGTTAATTATTATATAGAAAAAAATTTGTTTTGTCAAATTCATCACAGATGAAGTATACTAGAGCGTGTTTGAAAAACATTTTAAGTTGTTCATTTTAACCAAATTAATATTGAGACGATGCATACAAAACCTAGAAAAGTGGACGCCAGTTTATCATAACGTGTCGCTATTCGGCGAAACACCTTTAATTTGAGAAAATAGTTTTCTACTAAATGCCTCTCTTTATAAAGCCACCAATCACAATGTCGGTCAAACTTTGCCCCTTTTCTGGATGGGATTGTTGGTTCTCCACCATGAGAGTAGATATAATCAAGTAATTTATTGCTATCGTATCCACGATCAGCTAATACGTTGCTTCCATTCGTATTTATATGTTCAAGCAAAGGGATTGCGTAATTGATATCATTACGTTGCCCTTCACTAATCATAAAATATACTGGATAACCATAAGCATCTACTACCGCATGAATTTTTGTGCTGGCCCCACCTCGGCTGTGTCCGATTTCGTTTGGAGACCCCCTTTTTTGGCACCTGCACTATGTTGATGAGCCGAAACAATAGAGGCATCCATAGATAATTCTGTTAATTCAGCCTCAAGGCTTAGAACACGGAAAATGTTATCAATGATACCATCGTCAATCCATTTTCGAAAACGGGAGTATACCGTTTGCCATGCACCATAACGTTCTGGAAGATCACGCCAGGGTGCTCCACTACGAGCAATCCAAACAATCCCGTTAAGAATTGTTCGATTACTTTTTTTAGGACGGCCCTGTTTTCCAGAATTTTCAGGTGGCAGTAAAGGAGCAATGCGGTTCCATTCATCATCAGTTAATTCGTATCGTCTCAACATAGTAAACACCCCTTTTTTCTTTATTTTAACATGAAAAAGGGAATTAGAATATATGTTTTGTGCAACTTTTATTTTTCAAACACGCTCTAGGAATAAGAAGGTCATAAGAGAACGTTTGATTTCCCATGTGGCGGGCAATCAAAAATTTCCTTGTACTGCTTGTTGCCAAAAGATAAATAATTGATTACAATAATGGGAAGACTAAGGAACTTAGGATTCCCATTTTGCTTTATGGAGGTTTTTATGAAAGATGGCTTTTTAAAAGTTGGTGTGGCATCTGTTGATGTAGAGGTTGCCAATCCGATTCACAATAAAGAAAAGGTAATGGAAGTAATAAAGAAGGCAGATAAGAATGGCGTAAAGCTTTTAGTTTTTCCGGAACTTGTTCTTACTGCGTACACTTGTAATGATCTTTTTTTACAAAAGACGTTACTTGATGAGGCAAAGAATCAGCTTTTTGCTATTTTAGAGGAGACAAAAGGACAGGATATGGTAATCGTCTTAGGTCTTCCATTAACAGTGAATCATAAGCTTTATAACTGTGCGGTATTTGTACAGGGCGGTAAAATATTAGGCGTTGTGCCAAAACATTATCTGCCAAACTATTCAGAATTTTATGAGGCAAGACATTTTACAAGAGGAAGTAAGAAAGATTCGTCTTGGTGGTAAGGATGTACCTTTTGGGATGAATCTTTTATTTTGCTGTGAGAACATGGAAGAATTGGTGATTGGATGTGAAATCTGTGAGGATTTATGGTGCCCACTGCCACCATCTACCCATCATGCATTAGCAGGGGCAACTGTAATCTGTAATCCGTCAGCAAGTGATGAGACAACGACAAAAGATACTTACCGCCGTAATCTTGTATCCCAGCAGTCTGCTCGTCTGGTATGCGCTTATCTTTATTCCTGTGCCGGTGAGGGAGAGTCTACACAGGATTTAGTGTATAGTGGACATAACATGATTGCAGAGTATGGTTCTATTTTGAAAGAATCAAGAAGATTCCAGAATAGTTATATCGAGACAGAGATTGACTTGCAAAGATTAGAGGCAGACCGACGGAGAATGACAACTTTTGTGACAGAAGGCGCAGATAAAAATTATGAGAGAGTTTATTTCCGGCTGAAAGAAGAACGAACAGAACTCAGCCGTTATTTTGAGCGTACACCGTTCATTCCTTCTAATAAGACTGACAGAGAAAAGCGTTGTGACGAGATTCTTACCATTCAGGCAATGGGTCTGAAAAAGCGTCTGGCACATACCCACTGTCAGTCGGCAGTTGTCGGAATCAGTGGAGGCCTTGATTCCACTCTTGCAGTATTAGTAACGGCAAGAGCATTTGATATGTTGAAGATTCCAAGAGAGAATATTGTCTGTGTGACAATGCCTTGTTTTGGAACAACAGACAGAACGTACTCCAATGCAGTAACGCTCACAAAGAAGCTTGGCGCAAGCCTGCGTGAAATCCGTATTAATAAAGCGGTAGAGCAGCATTTTTCAGATATTGGACATGACCCGGAAATTCATAATGTAACATATGAGAATTCTCAGGCGCGTGAGAGAACACAGATTTTGATGGATATTGCCAATCAGATAAATGGAATGGTTATTGGAACGGGAGATATGTCAGAGCTGGCGCTTGGCTGGGCAACCTATAATGGAGATCATATGTCCATGTATGCTGTGAACTGTTCTGTACCAAAAACTTTGGTAAGACATCTGGTACGTTATTATGCGGATACGAGCGAGGAACAGGAATTAAAAGAGGTACTGCTTGACATTTTAGATACACCGGTAAGCCCTGAATTACTTCCACCGGTAGACGGTGTTATTTCCCAGAAAACAGAAGATTTGGTGGGCCCTTATGAACTGCATGATTTCTTCTTATATTATATGCTTCGTTTTGGATTCCATCCAGAGAAAATCTTCCGTCTGACCAGACAGGCATTTGGAGAAGAATATGATGTTGCAACCTGTTATAAATGGCTTCGTACGTTCTGCTGGCGTTTCTTTGCACAGCATTTTAAGAGATCCTGCCTCCCGGATGGACCAAAGGTTGGTTCTATTGCGGTTTCACCGAGAGGGGATTTGCGAATGCCAAGTGATGCAAGTTCTGCTGTGTGGATGAGTGAATTAGATGAGTTAAAAGAGAAGCTGGGGCTTTAAAAAGAGTGATATCAGTATTTTATGTAATAGAAAATATACCGTAAATTGCGACGCACATCTTGCAGAAAGCATTTTTCAAACACGCTCTAAGACTTGGCTTTGGAAAGTGCATTTTTGATAGCCTGCTGTAAGATCAGGCCAGTATATTTATTTTCTGCATTTAGTTTTAGGTCATCAATTGAAGAAATCTGCTCAAGCTGCGCATTGATTTCTTCAAGAGATGGCTCGAGGAGCGGATACATAGCACTTACACTGTCAGAAAGATGGTTCAAACTGACGGAGGTAATGTGGTCTGCATCAACGGAAACTGCCACATCTAATGTATTATCGCCAAGAGTAATCGTAGAAGTATAGACTCCGGGCGTGTAGACACCTGCGCTGGTTTTGGTGCTTTTTTCTTCTGGAGCAAACATAAAGATTAGAAGAAGAATCAGTATGATACCTAAACAGACGAAAAGAGCAGTATAAATAAGTTCTTTTGCTTTTACGACAACGATTTTTGTTTTTGCACTCAAAAAAAACAGTCCTTCCGATTCATATTTATTAAAGTGTATTCTGAAAATAAAAATATATGATACATTAGAGTGTGTTTGAAACACACTTTAGGGTATTTTTTAAATACGCTCTGAGCATATTTAAATTTATAGCCTGTACAATATTGAATCGATTGAGGAAGAAAGGAGAAGAAGATGCTTGAAGGACAGACTTTTATAGAAGTATTTCCAGACTATACCGTTCCAGATAATTTAAAGTATGTTTTGTCCAATGCGATTGTTTCGAAGGTTGTCATGAAACAGCAGACAAGACAGCTGGTTGTTCATTTGAGAAGTGAACATATTATTCCTAGAAAAGTATTGAATAAAGTTGCCTACGATATGAAAAAAGAGCTGTTTGGAAAGACTTCTGTGTTTATTTCTTTTGATGATACGTATGAACTGTCTTCAGCCTATACGTTAGAGAGCATAACGAATGATTACTGGAATAGTATTCTTCATGAAGTGAAAAAAATGGGCCGGGTGGAGTATAGTCTTCTTTCGAATGGAGAGTGGGGATTTGAAGGCAACATCATGACGATCCTTTTAGAAGATTCTTTCCTTGCAAGGGATAAATCCCGTGTTTTAAAAGAATATCTTGAACATCTTTTTTCTCATCGCTTTGGAAAGGAAATTCAGGTAGGATTTGACTTTACCGATGATGCAAAACAGGCATTTTATAAGGCGAGAAACCATAAGCTGAATCTGGAAGTAGATATGGTCATGAGTCAGATCAAAAAGGTGGAAAGTGAGAAAAAAGATTCTGATGCGGAAGATGGAGAAGGTTCAAAAGAAGAGAAAAAACCGCAACGAAGCTATTCTGGGAATTTCTTTGAGGAGCGGGCAAGAAGACAGGAATTTAGTCAGAGACGCCGCTCAAAGGACCCAGATGTTATTTACGGTAAGGATTGTGATGGAGAAGTTGTGCCATTAGAAGAAATTGTCGATGAGATCGGACAGGTTGTTGTCCGCGGGCAGATTCTTAAAATGGAACTTCGAGAAATCCGAAGAGAGCGTA
>OLFY01003482.1_pt1 | contig 12791 bp, 9 predicted proteins | sample 1605611 | NCBI WGS metagenome assembly OLFY01 (sample SAMEA3888923, study PRJEB22519) | human gut metagenome | biome: human gut; feature: human-associated habitat; material: faeces | place: Denmark | collected 2011
GCACCTCGATGGGCAGGGTCTCGCCGCCGATGCTGGTCCATGCCAGACCGTTGGCGATGCCGATGGCGTTGGTGCGGTTGAGGAACTCGGGCTTGACCATGCGGGGTCCCAGCAGCTTTTCGAGGCTGGTGCCGGTGACGGAGACATTCTCCGCCTCGCCGGAAGCAATTTTCCGGGCGCACTTGCGCAGGACGCTGGTGATGGTGCGCTCCAGATTGCGGACGCCGGCCTCGCGGGTGTAGCCGTCGATGATGCCGTAGAGGGCGCTCTGGGAGAAGGTGACCTTGCCGGTCAGGCCGCAGGCGTCCAGCTGCTTGGGGACCAGATGCTTCCGGGCGATGTTGTACTTTTCCACCCGGGTGTAGCTGGGCAGCTCGATGACGTCCATGCGGTCGCGCAGCGGGCCGGGGATGGCACCGAGGTCGTTGGCCGTGGTGATGAAGAGCACATGGCTCAAATCAAACGGCATATCGATGAAATGGTCGTTGAAGGTGCTGTTCTGCTCGGGATCGAGGGCTTCCAGCAGAGCGGCCGCCGGGTCGCCCCGGAAGTCGCCTGCCAGCTTGTCGATCTCGTCCAGAAGCATCAGGGGGTTCGAGCTCTTGGCAGAGATCATGGCGTTGATGATCTTGCCGGGCATCGCGCCGATGTAGGTGCGGCGGTGGCCGCGGATCTCGGCCTCATCCCGCACGCCGCCGAGGCTGATGCGGACATACTTGCGGTTCAGGCTCTCGGCGATGGAGCGGGCGATGCTGGTCTTGCCGACACCCGGAGGGCCGACGAGGCAGATGATCTGGCCCTTCACGTCGGGGGCCAGTTTGCGGACGGCCAGCACCTCGAGGATGCGGTCCTTGACCTTCTTCAGGCCGTAGTGGTCCCGGTCCAGCACGCGCTGGGCCTTGGCGATGTCCAGATCGTCCTCGGTGAAGGTGTTCCAGGGCAGGTCGAGGCAGGTGTCCAGATAGGTGCGGATGACCGTGCCTTCCTGATTGCTGCTCTGCATTTTGGAGAGGCGGTCCACCTCTTTGAGAAGCTTCTTTTCCCGATCCTCGTCCAGATGGAGGGCCGTGATCTTCCGGCGGTACTCCTCGGCCTCGGCGGTGGTATCGTCGTCCTCGCCCAGCTCCTCGCTGATCATGTGGAGCTGCTCGTGGAGGTAGTAGTCGCGCTGGTTCTTGTCCATCGCCTCGTCTACCTTCTGGGCGATCTCCTTATCGATCTCGAGCATCCGGCGCTCCCGGTGCATCTTCTCGATGAGCAGATGCAGACGGCCCATCAGGGTGCCTTCGTCCAGAATGGCCTGTTTATCCTCGAAGCGGAACAGGAGGTTGGCCGGGATGTACTCGGACAGGAAGGCGGCGTCGGTGCTGGTAGTGATAGCAAACACCACGTCCTTGCCGATGTGGGGGTTCAGAGCCAGCAGGTCGTCAAAGCTCTTTTTGACGTTGCGGACGAGGACGTCCGCCTCCGGCAGCTCCTCGGGCTTCGCCATCTTGACCGGGGCCGGGCGGACGGTGGCCAGCAGGAAGCTGCCGTCGTCCTCCATCTCGGAGAGTTTGGCGCGGTATTTGCCTTCGACCAGGATGCGGACGAGGTCGTCCGACACCCGCATCACCTGCTTGACCTCGGCCACGACGCCGTAAGTATAGAGGTCGGCGGCCTTGGGGTCTTCGACCTTCATCTCTTTCTGTGCCACGAGGAAGACGTCAGAGTTGTTGCTGACTGCCCACTCCACGGCGGCGATGCTCTTCTCGCGGCCCACCTCGAAGTGGAGCAGATTGTTGGGGAAGACCACCAGCCCGCGCAGGGCGATGGCCGGAAGGTGGAGGACGCTCCGCTCCACCTTGACCGTAACTTTTTCAGACATAGTACAAAACCTCCCAGCCGTCCCTCGGATGCGAGTCATCCATAAGGGCGGCTTTTTTGTAGGGTCATATCAAATCTATCATTTTATTATAGCGAAAAATGTTTGCAGATGCAACTGTTCAGCGCTTTTCCCGGGTGTTGTAGCCCAGTCTGCCCAGTGCAGGCAGGATGGCCCGGAGGGTCAGCGACGTGAGGGCGCCCATGACAAGGCCCAGCACCAGCATCACCGGCGCATAGTACAGCGACATGGCCGAGGACAGGATGAGCCCCGCGCCAAACAGCTGGCCGATGTTGTGGGACAGTGCGCCGCAGACCGACAGGATGAACCATGTGGGCCGGAACGGGAGCTTATAGTAGAGCACCCACATCACCAGCAGGGACAGCAGTCCGCCGCAGAGCGAGAGGAAACCTGCCGTCCAGCCGGAGACGAGAAAGACGAACAGCGCCTTGAGCAGGTCGAGATAGAGCGCCTGCCGCGCCCCCATGAAGAACAGTGCATACATCACCACGATATTCGCAAGGCCCAGCTTCATGCCCGGCGCAAGGCCCGGGATGACCAGTGTGCCTTCGATGAAGGAAAGAGCCATCGCCAGCGCGAACAGCAGGCCAGAAAGTGCGATCTCGTGTGTTTTCTTTGGGTCATGGTTTCGGTTTGCCATCGGCTCTCCCCCCTTTGCTGCATCGGTCATTCTTCGCCGCCGGCAGTCTGCTCGTACTGCTCCTGCTCTTCCACAGCGGCTTCCCATGCGGCAAAAAGCTCGTCCTGATGGAAGCGCAGGTCGCTGAGCTCGTCGCTCTTTTCCCGCAAAAGCTGGGGGTCGTTGTAGACTTCCGGCGAGTTTATCTCGTTTTCCAGCTCCACTTCGCGGGCGCCGCAGGCTTCCATCTCGTCCTCGCAGGCTTTGATCTTAGCGCGCAGCTCGGCCCGGCGGCGGCGCTGCTCTTTGCCGTAGCCCGCCTTGGCGGGTTCGCTGCTCTTCTCGGCCACGGGGGCAGGAGCGGCGCGGCCCATCAGGGCGTCATAGCTGGGGTAGATGACCGCCTTGCCGTCCTCGAGGTAGAGGATGGGGCAGGCCAGACTGTTCATCAGGTGGCGGTCATGGGTGACGAGGAGCAGCGTGCCAGTGTAGGCCATCAGCGCCTCGGTCAGGTTCTCGCGGGTGTAGATGTCCAGATGGTTGGTAGGCTCGTCCAGGAACAGCAGGTTCGGGCGTTCCAGCACGATCTCTGCAAAGCGCAGTCGGGCCAGCTCGCCGCCGGACAGGGCCTCGCAGGGCTTGAAGACCGTCTCGCCCCGGAAGCCCAGCTTTGCCAGATGGCTGCGGACTTCCAGCTCGGTCATCCGGGGGTACTTGTTCCAGATGACGTCGATGACGCGGCCCGCGCCGATGCGGTTCTGCTGCTGGGCGAAGATGCTGGGCCGTGCGCCGGTGCCAAGGCGCACCATGCCGCCGGAGGGGCGGCGCTTGCCGTCCAGCACCTGCATCAGGGTGGATTTGCCTGCGCCGTTGGGGCCGGCGATGATGAGCCGCTGGCCGCGGCAGACCGTATAGGTGAAGGGCTCCAGCAGGGTGCGGTCGCCGATCTTAATGGTCAGGTTCTTGAGCAGCACCAGCTCATTCCACGGCTCCACGTCGTATTCGAAGCGGAACTTGAGCTGGTTGGTCTCGTCCTGAGGGGCCTCGGTGATCTCCAGCTTTTCCAGCTGCCTGCGGCGGCTCTGGGCCATCTTGGTGGTGGAGGCGCGGACGAGGTTGCGGTCGATGTAGTCCTGTAATTTTTCGGCCAGCGCCACGTCGGCGTCGTGCTGCTTCTGGCGCAGGGCGTCGGCGGCTTCCTTCTGAGGCAGATAGGCCGAGAAGTTGCCCTTATAGGTGGTCATGGTCTGGAACGAGACTTCCCAGATCTTGGTACAGACGTTGTCGAGGAAATAGCGGTCGTGGCTGACCACCAGAACGGCACCGGAGTAGCCCTTGAGGTAGTTTTCCAGCCACTCCATGGTGGCGAAGTCCAGATGGTTCGTAGGCTCGTCCAGAATGAGGACGTCCGGCTTCTCGAGGAGGAGCTTGGCCAGACGGAGACGGGTCAGCTCACCGCCGGAGAGGACGCCCACATTCTTGCTCCAGGTATCCTGCGCAAAGCCCATGCCGGACAGCACCTTCTTGATGTTGACGTCCATGTTGTAGCCGTCGGCGGCGTCGATGATGTTCTGCAGTTCGTCGTGCTTTTCGAGAAGGGCGGCGTCGTCGGGAGAGGCCGCCATCTTCTTTTCCAAGATCTGCATCTGGGCCATGGCGTCCAGCACAGGGGCGAAGGAAGAGCGCATCTCCCCGTAAATATCCAGCGTGACATCGAGCTTTGCGTTCTGCTCCAGATAGCCCAGCGTCACGCCGTGGGTCACGCTGAACTCGCCGTCATAGTCGGTGTAGACGCCGGTCAGAATTTTGAGCAGGGTCGTCTTGCCTGCGCCGTTCTGGCCCACGATGCCGATGCGGTCTTCTTTTTCCACGCTGGCGCTCACGTCGTGCAGGACGACTTTCTCGCCAAAGCTCTTTCCGAGTTTTTCCAAATGAATCAGCATATCGTTCTTCCGTGTTCTTTTCCAGTAGGGTGGATAGGGACATTCCCGCCGTTACAGCTGATGACGGCGGTGCTTGAGGCCGAGGTTCGCCAGCTCTTCCGGCTCCATCACCAGCGGGTAGAGCTCTTCCAGCGAGGCGATCTCGTAGGTGGGGCTCACCTTGCCCGGGTTCTCGGCGTGGCCGGGGTTGAACCAGCAGGTGTCGAGGCCCGCGTTCACGCCGCCCTGAATGTCGCTGGTGAGGCTGTCGCCCACCACCAGGACGTGCTCCCGGTTCTCCACGCCCAGAGCGCGGAGGGCGGAGTCGAAGATGCGGCGGCTGGGTTTCTCGCTGTCCAGCTTCTCGGAGATGAAGACGTCCTCAAGGTAGGCCCCGATGCCGGATTCTGCCACCCGGCGGCTCTGCACCTTCTCGAAGCCGTTGGTCACGATGGCCAGCGTCGCCACCTCGGAAAGCTCCCCGAGGACGTCCAGCACATTGGGGGTCATCAGGTCGGGGTGGGAGGACAGGTGGTCGAGATAGCAGCGGTTCATCTCCACGCCGTCACCGGCTGCGTTGATGGCCTTGAGGAAGCGGGTGAAGCGCTCCCCCATCAGCTTGTCGCGGCGTATCTGGCCCTTTTCCAGCTGACGCCACAGCTCCGAGTTGATGTCCCGGTAGGTCTGCACCGTCCCGGCGTCCGGCTCGATGCCGTATTCCACCAGCGTCTCAGCCAGCGCCTTGTTCTCGGCGGCGTCAAAGTCCAGAAGCGTATTGTCTGCATCGAAGAGGATGCAATAATATTTTGCCATGTTTCTTTCCCTTCTCTATCATTTTTCGAGCCGCCTGCCGCCTTGAGCGGGCGCGGCTGTGATGCGGTTTGAGAACAGCGAGAAGCCAGCCCCGCCCGGCAGAGCTGGCTTCTCGTATTTTTATCATTCCAACGTCATTTCATAGGCTTCATCGTCGGACTGGTCCGGCAGGTTCCCGCTGCACTTACAGCGCGACGTGCAGGCGCACTCTTTTGCGATGCACTTTGCCATCTGCTCCTCCGTCACGCCGTTCTCGAAGTTTTCCCAATCCATGTCGTAGTAGTCCACGCTGCCGTCGGTCACATCTTCTGCGCCGGGCAGGCCGAGGACTCGCATTTCTTCACGGAACATCCGCTCGCCTCCTCTCGGCTCAGCCTATGCGGCTTCGCAGAGGAAGGTGCGGGGCGTCATTCTGCCTTACTTTCGGCTTCCTTGCTGGCGGAGGCTTCCGACTTGCTTTCGGCCTTGGATTCTGCTTCGCTCTCGGCCTTGGACTCTGCCTTGGACTCAGCTTTGCTCTCAGTCTTGGATTCTGCCTTAGACTCGGCCTTGCTTTCGGACTCCGACTCTGCCTTGGAGCTGCCAGACGACGTACTGGACGATGCCGACGACGAACTGCTGGTGCTGTGGGAAGAGCTGCCCGAACTTGCAGAGGAAGACGAAGAGGATGTACTGCCGGAAGAACCGGCATGGGACGAGGACGAACTGCTGGTGGAGCCGGACTCGCTGGTCACACCGCTGCCGATGGTGATGGTCAGGGTGTTGCTGCTCACCTTGCAGTCGTTGTAGGTAACGACGGCGTGGATCTTATAAGAAGCGTTGACCATGGAGCTGTCCACCACCACAGTGATGCTGGACTTGCCGGCGGCCTGCGTGACCTCCTGACCGTTGGCGTACCAGCGCAGGTTCTCGGTCTTGGCGTACTTGCCGCTCAAGGCAGCCTTGAAGGTGTAGGAGCTGCCCACAGCGCCCTTGCCCTCGCTGGTGATGTGGACGGAGGCCGTGCCGAAGACTGCCGTGACGTCCAGATTCTGCTTGAAGTCGGTGTCGGTGCGGGTCTTGCTGGTGAGGCCGTCGCTCCACTTGACGAAGACATGGCCCTCCGCCGGGACAGCGGTCACGGTGATGGATTTGTCGGGGTCGGTGACGGTGTAGGTCACAGAGCTGTTGCCGGTGTCATTGCCGACGCTCAGAGTGCCGCCGCCGTTCTTGTCCACACGGTAGTGGGCCTCGAACTTTTTGTTCTCGCTGGTGCTCTCGCTCGAAGAGCTCTCCGAGCTGCTGGCGCTCTCGGCCTGACTCTCGCTGGAGCTGACAGCCTCCGAGCTGGGAGCGGCCACGGCGGAGCTGGGGTTGGAGACATACTCCATGGTGCGGGTGGGGATGTTGTTGGTGTCGGGGCGGCGGTCCTCGGTCTGCAGGGCGTGGGTGCGGAGATAGTTCAGCACTGCCTTGAGGCCGGCGCTCTTGAGGTGGATGTCGCCGCTGGTGTAGTAGTCCGCGATGCCGTAGCCGTCGCTGCCCTTGAGGGCCTCGGCGGAGTTGAGGAAGCGGACGCCCAGCTGCTCGCACATCTCCAGAAGGGCCATGTTGAAGTCGTCGATCTTGGCCTGGTCCATGTGGGGGTAGTTGGAGTGGTCAGCCGGGACCGGCGGCACCGTGTTGACGATGATGTCGGTGTAGGGGTAGCTCTGCTGGATGGCCTGGATGAGGGCCGTGTAGTGGGCGATGAAGTCAGAGACTTCCATCCCGGTGTCGTTGGTGCCGAAGGTCATGACCACACGGCGGGGCTTCATCATGGCCACCGCCTGAGGGATGGTGTAGTGGTTGGAATCCTTCTTAAAGGTAACGATGCCCTCGTTGAGCGCCACCTGGGTGCCGATGCCCTCTTTGGCGCAGAACTGCTGCAGGGAGATGAGGCCGTTGTTATAGAGGCGGACGGTGTTGGAATCGCCCAGAAAAAGGGTGTCGTTCAGATAGTCCGTGCCGGCGTCGGCGGTCTCCGTCAGCAGAGCGGTGGAGGCGTTGTCGATCTGGTAGTGGCCCGACAGGTCTCCGCCGGAGGTGGGGTCTGCCACAGACTCCGAGACGGAGGGGGCAGGCTCCTCGCCGCCCTTTTTGAGGAGGATGGTGGTGATGCCGAAGGTCAGCAGCACCGCCAGCACGCAGAGGATGCAGACCAGAACGGCCCGATGCTGCATGGGAGTCATGGTTTCGTTTTGTTGTTGTTTTTTTCGACTCATAGATTCAATCCCTCTCGTTTCAGGAATGGGAAGGCTCGTCCACCGGGCGGAGAGCCCAGTCCGTCAGCTCTTTGCAGTCAGCGGCCATGAAGACCGGCGCAAAGGGGGCGACCTCTTCCCTGCCGCCGTAGCCGTAGAGCACAGCGGCGGCGTCCAGGCCGCAGTTCACAGCGCCCTGCATATCGTCCCGGCGGTCGCCCACCATCAGCACCCGCTTGCCCTGCATGACAGGCTGGGCGAGGACGTGGCGGATGACGTCGGTCTTGTTGTCGCGGCTCTCATCCATGGACGCGCCGCCCACGAAGGAGAAGTAAGGCGCAAGGCCCTGCTCTTCGAGGATGGGCCTCACAACGTCGGTGGGCTTGCAGGTGGCCGTGCAGAGGGTCAGGCCCGCAGCCTTGAGACGGCCCAGCATCTCCACCACGCCGGGGTAAACACCGCCCTCGTGGCAGCCCTTGGCGGCGTAGCTCACGCGGTAGCGCTTCGTGGCCTCCTCGATTTTTGCAGGGTCGGAGAAATGCTCGCCGAAGCTCTTGCGGAGGGGCGGGCCGATGTAGCGGCCAAGGTCGCTCCGGGCGACGTCAACGCCCATGGAGCTGAAAACTTCTTCCAGTGTATTGAGAATGCCGGGGGCGGAATCGATGAGCGTACCGTCCACGTCAAACAGGATCGCATCGTAGTGCAGCAAGGTCAGGTTCCCCTTTCTCTTTGGATAAACATTATATAGTATAGCACAGATTTCGATATTCAGCAATTCCAACAAAACACTTTTCCGACTTTTATACATATTTTTAGGCAGCCCCGCCCCGGAAAGCAAAAACCGCCCACCCATTGCGGGCGGGCAGTCGCATTTTGACATCAGCTCTCGGTGGTGGTGCTGTTCCCCGTCGAGGGGTAGTAGAGGTTGTTGGCGATGAATTCCAGCTTCTCTTTCAGAACCAGCTCAAGGTTCGCCACGGCGTGGACCATGTTGGTGGCGGAGTCGTTGACTTCCAGCAGCTTGCACAGGTCCAGCTCCTCCATGCTGAGGGCGGCTTTCATCTTCTGGGTCTCGGCGCAGAGGATGTGGCTCAGGGCCGACTCCTGCAGAGCGATGCTCTCCATCAGGTCGACGACGGCCTGGTCGAAGGAAACTCTCGGCAGCGCGGGGCAGCCGCAGGAAACGCAGGTGGTGCAGTTGGTGGTATCAGCCATAAGAAGGACCTTCCTTTCTATAATAGGGATCGGGCGCAGTCCATCCTATGTGCCTCGCCGCCCGGATGTCACTCCGGCTTTGCGCTCTTCTGTACCTTCTCGATGGTGTCGCGGTAGCCGCCGGAGCCGTACTGGATGCAGCGGTTGATGCGGCTGATGGTGGCGGTGCTGATCTCCACCGCCTTTACGATCTGGTCGTAGGTGCTGCCGCCGAGCAGGAGCTTGGCCGCTTCCAGACGCTGGGCCATATCGGAGATCTCCTTGACCGTACAGAGGTCTTCGAAGAAGTTGTAGCACTCCTCCCTCGTCTCAAGACTCAGGATCGCGTCGAACAGTGCGTCGGTGGTGGGGTTTCTTCTGGGGTTCTTGTCCGCCATAGCTGCCTCCTTTAGGGCAAAGTGCCGCAGGGTGCGGCAGGGGGTCTTTCTATTACTCTGTTACTTTAGCACTTGAAAGTATAAAAGTCAAGTGTTCGGTCTTTCTTTCCGGAAGTTTAGCAGATTTCACCTGTGGAGACATTCAGTTTTATTCATCTCACATCTGAACAAAAATCGCCTAAATTTTCTTAGTTTCTCCCCCGCAAAAATGGCACAGTCTCCTAACTTGCCCAAAATATATTGACAAATTATGAAATCGGGACTAAAGTATACACAATCATTCGGCAAATGCAATGAACAGGACATGACTTTTCGCATTCCCTGCGCTCAGAGAGCCGCCATTCCGGTGCAAGACGGCAGCACAGTGCGATCAGCCCTCACCTGCGAGCAGCCTGTGCGAACCCGCTTGCGGCAGTAGTGCATGGCCGTTCAGCCCACGTTACAGGGCGGCGTATCGGCGGCAGGAACGCCTGTACGCGCAAGCGGCTGCTCCCGAAAGCAGCAAACGAAGTGGTACCGCGGAGAACGACCGGTGCAGATGCATCGTTTGGCCTTCGTCTTCGAGGAAGATGGGATACATCTTTGTGTCTCTATCTTTCGTGAGGACGGAGGCTTTTTTCACCCCTCCGGGCCGTTTCGCCTGCCCTGCTTTTGGGCACAGCCGTCCTGCTTCGGCCATTGCCGGTGTGAAAGAAAGGAAAGAGGTAAAAGAAATGAATACGCTGGTCATCGTTTTGATCGCAGCCGTGTGTCTGTTCGGCGCTTATACGCTGTACGGCCGCTGGCTGGCCAACAAGTGGGGCATCGACCCCACCGCCAAGACCCCCGCAGTCGTCCACGAGGATGGCCGTGACTATGTCCCCACCAACGGCTGGACCGTGTTTGCACACCAGTTCAGCTCCATCGCCGGTGCAGGCCCTGTCACCGGTGCCATCCAGGCTGCTGCTTTCGGCTGGCTGCCTGTCCTGCTGTGGGTGCTGCTGGGCGGCATCTTCTTCGGCGCTGTCACCGACTTCGGCGCTCTGTACGCTTCCGTCAAGAACGACGGCAAGAGCATGGGCATGCTGATCGAGAAGTACATCGGCAAGACCGGCCGCAAGCTGTTCCTGCTGTTCTGCTGGCTGTTCTGCGGCATCGTCATTGCAGCGTTTGCTGACATGGTGGCCGGAACCTTCAACGCCTTCGGCGCCGACGGTGCTCTGGTGGAGGCTGCGCAGACCAACGGCGCTGCCGGTATGGTCTCCATCATGTTCATGGTCTTCGCTGTCGTCTTCGGCCTCATCCAGAAGAAGTTCAACTTCTCCGGCTGGAAAGAGAGCGTCATCAGCATCGTTTTCATCGTGCTGTCCTTCGTCATCGGTGCGAACCTGCCCATCATTCTGGGCAAGGCTGCATGGAGCTACATCACCTTCGTCTACATCTTCTTTGCCGCAGTTCTGCCCATGTGGCTGCTGAAGCAGCCCCGTGACCACATGACCACCTTCATGTTCGTGGCCATGATCGCCGGTGCCGTTGTGGGCCTGCTGGTCGCTCATCCCACCATGAACCTGCCCGTCTTCACCGGTTTCACCAACGAGAAGCTGGGTACCATGTTCCCCATCCTGTTCGTCACCGTGGCCTGCGGTGCTGTCTCCGGCTTCCACAGCCTCGTCTCTTCCGGCACTTCCTCCAAAACCGTCGAGAACGAGAAGGATATGCTGAAGGTCGGCTATGGCGCCATGATCCTCGAGAGCCTGCTGGCTGTTCTGGCTCTCTGCGTCGCCGGTGCTGCTGCCGCTGCTGACGGCACCCCCGCCGCCGGTACTCCCTTCCAGATCTTCAGCCGCGGCGTCGCCGGTTTCTTTGAGATGTTCGGTGTCCCCGCTTATGCCGCTACCGTCTTTATGACCATGTGCGTTTCCGCACTGGCTCTGACCAGTCTGGATGCCGTGGCCCGTATCGGCCGCATGAGCTTCCAGGAGCTGTTCAGCGTGGACGACATGGAGCACGCTGAGGGCTGGCGCAAGCTGCTCTGCAACGTCTACTTCTCCACCTTCATCACTCTGGTGTTCGGCTTCATCCTGACCAAGATCGGCTACGCCAACATCTGGCCCCTGTTCGGTTCTGCAAACCAGCTGCTGAGCGCTCTGGTCCTGTCTACCCTGTGCGTCTTCCTGAAGGTCACCGGCCGCAGCAACAAGATGCTCTTCCCCCCGCTGGTCATCATGCTCTGCGTCACCTTCACCGCTCTGGTGCAGCGTCTCATGGCTATGGTCAAGGCCATCAGCAATGCCGCTGCTGTCACCATCCCTGCCGGTGAGACCACTTGGGGCGCTGTGTTCATCGCCAACGGCCTGCAGCTCATCCTGGCTGTTCTGCTGATCGTTCTGGGCCTGAACATCGTGTTCCACTCCTTCTCCGCCTACAAGAAGGCAGAGCACAACAGCGAGGCCAAGGCCTGATCCATTGACCGCTGCTGACTGAATAAGCGCAAAACGCCGCTGACGGCTTCTGAACCGTCGGCGGCGTTTTTGTTTGCTCTTATTGTGTGGTGGTGATGGTTTTCCCCTGCTCTGGCTGGATGCGCGGCAATGCGGGGTGTCGTCCGGTGCGTAGATGGAGTCGGTAGTTTCTCTGAGGACCGTCCGCTGGGGTGGGACCCTGTTGCCGAAGGCAATAGGGCGGGCGATGGAATGGCCCGAACCGTGTCCGAAGAGAAAGCTACCGACTCCTGTATAGCTGTCGTGGAGCCATACATCCATCTTCAGTTTCCCTTACAAGCACCAACAAAAAGAGCCGCAGCGCCCTGTTACAGGCACTGCGGCTCTCGTTTACTTCAGCAGTAGAAGCTGGCTTACTTCACCATGCTTGCGACTTCAGCAGCGAAGTCGTCAGAACGCTTCTCCAGGCCCTCGCCCTTGACGAAGTGGGTGAACTTGATGACCTTGATGTCGCCGCCCAGGTCCTTTGCGACCTTGGCAGTGTACTGACCAACGGTCATGTCGCCGTCCTTGACGAACTCCTGATCGACCAGGCAGTTCTCCTTGAAGTACTTCTTGATCTTGCCCTCGATCATCTTCTGCTTGACAGCGTCGGGCTTGTTGGCGTTCTTCGGGTCGTTAGCCATCTGAGCGAGGAGGATCTCCTTCTCCTTGGCGACGACCTCAGCGGGGACAGCAGCCTCATCGACGTAGCTGGGGTTGGCAGCTGCGACCTGCATGGCAACATCCTTGCCGTATGCAGCGAACTCGTCCTTAGCCTCGATGCCGTTGGTGGTCTCGAAGTTGACCAGGATGCCGTGGGTGCCGCCGCCGTGGACGTATGCAGAGCAGACGCCCTCGTAACGGACGAAACGGCGGACCTTGATGTTCTCCTTGATGACCAGGATGAGGTTCTTCAGAGCCTCATCGACGGTCTCGCCGCTCTCGGTCTTGCATGCCATCAGAGCCTCGACATCAGCGGGGTTCTGCTTCATGATGACCTTGGTGGCCTCCTTGACGAAGTCGACGAACTTGTCGTTCTTGGCAACGAAGTCGGTCTCAGCGTTGACCTCGATGACAACACCGACCTTGCAAGCGGGGCAGTAGTCAGCGTAGACCATACCCTCGGCAGCAACGCGGCTTGCCTTCTTGGCGGCGGTAGCCAGACCACGCTCGCGCAGGATCTCGATTGCCTTCTCGAAGTTGCCGTCAGCCTCGGTCAGAGCCTTCTTGCACTCCATCATGCCGCAGTCGGTCTGCTTGCGCAGTTCCATAACGT
>OLFY01003497.1_pt1 | contig 12738 bp, 8 predicted proteins | sample 1605611 | NCBI WGS metagenome assembly OLFY01 (sample SAMEA3888923, study PRJEB22519) | human gut metagenome | biome: human gut; feature: human-associated habitat; material: faeces | place: Denmark | collected 2011
GGCGGCTGGCGCAGGCCGAGGACTTTTTGATGATCCCGGAATATCTGCTGTGGAAACTGTGCGGCGTGAAAGCCCGCGAGTACACCAATGCCACCTCCACCGGCCTTGTGAATGCTCAGACCGGGGAATATGACCCGGAAATTTTACAGGCGCTTGGCCTGCCGGAAACGATGTTCCCCAAGCTGACCGCACCCGGCACGGTGCTGGGGTCGCTGATGCCCAACATTGCCGCCGAGGTGGGCGGGCAGACCAAGGTGGTGCTGTGCGCCACCCACGACACCGCCAGCGCCGTGGAGGGCATCCCCATGGAGCAGGGCGATGCGCCGTTTTTGTCCTCCGGCACATGGAGTCTGCTGGGGGTCAAGCTGGCAAAGCCCATCACCAGCCCGGAGAGCTGCCGCGCCAACTTTACCAACGAGGGCGGCGTGGGGTACATCCGCTACCTGAAAAACATCATGGGTCTGTGGATCATCCAGTGCGTGCAAAAACAACTGGGCATCTCCTTTGCAGAAATGGTGGAGCTGGCCAAGACCAGCACCTATACCCGCATTTTTGATGTGAACGCTGCCCGCTTCTCTGCCCCGCAGGATATGCGCGCAGAGATTCGCACGGCTCTTGCCGAGACCGGCGAAGCCCCTGCCACGGATGCTGACCTTATCAACAGCATCTACCATTCGCTGGCGTACTGCTACGGGGAAGCCTATCGTGAGATGGAGGCTGTGACCGGGCAGCACTGGGATAAGCTCTACATCGCAGGCGGCGGCGCAAAGAACGCTACCCTGAACGAGCTGACCGCTCACTATACCGGAAAACAGGTGGTGGCGCTGCCCATCGAGGCCACCGCCATCGGCAACTTGAAAATCCAGATGAGCATTTCTGAAGGAGGAACCCTATGAGTTACGCAGAAGCAAAAGCCCGCTACGCCGCCATTGGCGTGGACACCGAAGCTGCCATTGCCCGGTTAAAGACCGTGCCCATTTCTCTGCACTGCTGGCAGGGAGATGACGTCCGTGGCTTTGATACCGACCCCACCAAGCCCCTGACCGGCGGCATCCAAACCACCGGCAACTACCCCGGCCGTGCCCGCACCCCGGAGGAACTGATGGCAGATATGGACAAGGTGCTTTCCCTTTGCCCCGGCACCAAAAAGATCAACCTCCATGCCTCCTATGCCATTTTTGACGAAGAAAACCCGTGGGTGGACCGGGACAAACTGGAGCCGAAGCACTTCAAAAAATGGGTGGATTTTTGCAAGGCAAGAGGGCTGGGCGCAGACTTCAACCCCACCTTTTTCTCCCACCCCAAGTGCGACCCGCTGACCCTTGCCAGCCCTAACGAGGAGACCCGGAAATTCTGGGTAGAACACGGCAAGGCCTGCATCCGCATCAGTCAGTATCTGGCCGAGGAGCTGGGGCAGCCCTGCACCATGAACATCTGGACGGGCGACGGCTTTAAGGACGTACCGGCGGACCGCAAAGGCCCTCGCGACCGCTACAAGGCCAGCATCGACGAGATTTTGAGCGAGCCTTACGACTTCAAGCTGGTGAAGCCCTGCATCGAGAGCAAGGTGTTCGGCATCGGCGTAGAGGCGTACACCGTGGGCAGTGCCGAGTTTGCCCTGAGCTATGCCGCCTTCAACCGGGAAAAGTGCATTCCGCTGATGGATAACGGCCACTACCATCCCACCGAAGTGGTCAGCGATAAGATCCCCGCCCTGCTGGCCTTCTTCCCGGAGATTGCCCTCCACGTCACCCGCCCCATCCGCTGGGATTCCGACCATGTGGTACTGTTCGACGATGAAACGAAGGAGATCTGCAAGGAGATCGTGCGCTGCGGCGGTCTGGACGGCCGGGTGAACATTGCACTGGATTACTTTGATGCCTCCATCAACCGCATCTCCGCATGGACGGTGGGCTTCCGCAACGTGGAAAAGGCGCTGCTGTCTGCCCTGTGCACCCCGCATACAGTACTGAAGGAGCTGCAGGACACCAACCAGTTCACCGAGCTGATGGTGCGGCAAGAGGAGCTGAAGACCCTGCCTTTTGGGGAAGTCTGGGACGAATACTGCCGCCGGAACGGTGTGCCGGTGGACGGTGCATGGTTTGAGGAAGTCAAAAAGTACGAGCAGAACGTGCTGAGCAAGCGCATTTGAATGAGAGAGGTTTTTGAAGATGGGTATTCTGGATATTGAGATCGTAAAAGGCTTTATGCGGATGTGCAACGATGGCTGGCTGCAGGGCTGGCACGAGCGCAACGGCGGCAACCTGACCTACCGCATGAAGGAAGAGGAAGTGGCACAGTGCCGCCCCTTCTTTGACGAGCAGCCCCGGGAGTGGGTGAACATGGGCGTGCAGGCCGATAATCTGGCCGGGGAGTATTTCATCACCACAGGTTCCGGCAAGTTTTTCCGCAACGTGGAGCCGGACCCTGTCCACAGCATCGGCATCGTGGAAATCAACGAGAAGGGCGACAGCTGGCGCATCGTCTGGGGCTTGGAGGGCAGCGCAAAGCCCACCAGTGAGTTCCCCAGCCACTTTATGAATCACAGCGTCCGCAAAGCCGCCACCAATGGCGCAAACCGCGTTATCTACCACTGCCACGCCACCAACGTCATTGCCCTGACCTACATTCTGCCCCTGACCGACCGGGACTTCACCCGTGCCCTGTGGCAGAGCGCCACCGAGTGCCCGGTGGTGTTCCCGGAGGGCGTAGGCGTCTGCCCGTGGATGGTGCCCGGCGGGGCAGACATTGCCATGGCCACCAGTGAGCTGATGAAGACTTATCAGGCTGCCATCTGGGCACAGCACGGTCTGTTTGCTTCCGGTCCGGACTTTGACATCACCTTTGGTCTGGCCCACACCATTGAAAAGAGCGCAGAAATCTACGTCAAGGTGCTCTCCATGGGCGGAGGCATCATCCGGCAGACCATCACCGACGACGACCTCCGTGCCATTGCCCGCGACTTTGGCGTGACCCTGAACGAGAAGTTCCTCAACTAAGCCATCTTTCTCCATTCTTCTTCATCATAGCAGAACAGGCATCCCGTCCGATACCGCCAAACGGTAACGCAGGATGCCTGTTCTTCTTTATGTTTCCCGGAACTCCATGGGCGTTTTTCCGGTGACCTGCTGAAAGACTGCGCTGAAATAATTGCGGGTGGCAAAGCCAAGCTGCTCGGAAATTTCCCGGACGCTGAGCGGTGTACTTTTCAGCAGAACTTTCGCACGTTCCACCTTTGCAAACTTTACATAGTTCGTCACACTCAGACCGGTTTCTTCCTTGAATTTGTGGGTGAGGTAATATTCCGTGTAGCCCACCAGCGCGGCAAGATCTTCCGCTACGATCTTTTTGTCCAGATTCATCTCGATGTAATCCACACATTTCTGGATCTGCATACTGAGGTTGGGGTTCGTCCGGTGTTTGTGGACACGCCGGATGAAATCATCGTACATCATCATTGCAAGCGGGTGCAGCTCATCCAACGATTTTGCCGCTTCTGCCGTCTGAATGTAGCTGTCCCCCAGGGAGTACGCCTCCTCCGGGGAAAGACCGCCCTCAATGGCGGCACGGCAGACCAGAGAGGTGAACACGATGACGGAAGTCTTACTCTGGCGCAGAACATCGCTGCTCTGCACCGGCACGCCTGCGCTCATGCTCATACTGTTGGAAAGCGCCTGCTTGTAATTCATATCTCCGGTGCGGACCATTTGCAGCATTCCCTGCTCCGCCATCCAGATCTTATGCCGGTCGTGGGGGATGGCAGAGCTTTTCAGCCGTTCGTCCTGTGCTGCACTGCTGTTCACATCGCTCAACTCCAGCCGCTGCCCGGTCAGGCAGTAGTGCATCATCAGCAGATAGCGGTTCATAATGGTGTTTTGCAGGGTAGGAACTTTTTCAAGGGCTTTGTAAAGTTGGATCGTCCATGCCACACTGATCTCCAGCTTGCTGTAATATTTCAGCCCTTCCTCGATCCCGCGCATTGTCACATCCCGATGGAACACCGGCCCGATGACCCAGACACGCTTCAGTTTTCCCTCTTCCTTTTCAAAGGCTGTGCCCCACAAAAGACCCAATGCCGTCCCCAAGGTAACGGGCACATCGTCCCGGTTCCCATGCTCCAGCATCCGCTGTTTGCAACCGAACAGTTCAAACGCACTGGCAAGAAATGCTTCGTCCGGGCAGTTGCTCCGCAAGAGCTTCCCCTGTGCATCATAGCACCATGTATATACATTTCCGCCGCACTGGACAAGCTCGGAAAACAGCATCATATTCTGGAGAACATTCATGTGTAACCCCTCCGGCTCATTGGCTCATTGATAGAGCCAGTATATCATACTTCCGCCGTTTTTTCTACCGATGCCCGGAACCCCCTCTCAAGCTCCGCAATACTCCCCCAGCATCGCAAGGCTGGGCTTTGCGGTCCGCTCCATGGTTTCACGGTTCACGGCGATCAGGCCGAACTGCATGGCATAGCCCTTCTGCCACTCAAAATTATCCATCAGGCTCCAATGGAAGTAGCCCTTCACCGGGATGCCGTCGGCGATGCAGTGCTGCACGCCATCCAGTGCCTGCCGGATAAACGCCACACGGCGGGTGTCCTCAGCGGTGGCAATGCCGTTTTCGGTGACCATGAGGTCGCCCTTGAATGCTTCTGCCACCTTGCGGAGGACGTGTTCCAGTGCCTGCGGATAGACCTCGTAATCCATCTGGGTCAGTTCTGCGCCCTCCGGGGTGCGCTCGCTGACAAAGATCTGCGGCTGGGGTATGCCGAACACCTGTGCATTCTCCATGGCAGCATGATGATTCTCCTTTTTATCAGAAGCCGTGTTTTCTCTGTGCCTATTGTAACAGGTCTGTGCGGAGCAAAAAGGATAATTTTTCACGTTATTGGTAAATTTTTCGTTGAGCGGTCAGAACTACACGAATTTTTATCCTTAATTCCAATTTTTTGTCTGGCAGTACCTATTGCATTCTGTTATTCTGGTGTCAGAAAAAGCAGAACTCAGTTCACACAAAAAGGAGGAAAAACATTATGTTCCAAAAGAAACCCAGTGCCAGTGAGGTAGACGACGTCCAGTACCGCCGCGCCAAAACATGGCAGATCATCTGTTATGCCTGCAACGCCTTTGTGGGCATGAGCGTCTACTCCCTGATCGGTATGGCAAGTTATTCTGCCAGCATCGGCTACGGCATCACCACTGCAACCGTCGGCATCATCCTGATGCTGGCCCGCATTCTGGACGCCTTCACCGATCCGATGCTGGCATTCGTCTACGACCGCGTCAACACCCGTTTCGGCAAGCTGCGCGTTCTGCTGATCAGCGGCTACCTGATCGAAGCGGTGGGCCTGCTGTGTATGTTCAACCTGTGTTCCAGCAAGGGCTTCGGCCTGCCGGTGTTCGTTTTGACCTACATTATTTATATTATCGGCTATACCGTCACCAACATGACCGCCCAGACCCTGCCGGCTATTATGACCAACGATCCCCGCCAGCGTCCCACCATCGGTGTCTGGACCACTGCGCTGAACTACTTCGTGCCCATGGGCATGAGCATGCTGGTCTACACCGTCATCCTGCCCAAGTGCGGCGGCACCTTCAATCAGGGCTTCCTCAGCACGGTCTGCACCATCGTCCCGATCATTGCCGGCATCGGCACCCTGATTGTCTGTGCCGGCATCTCCGCCTACGATAAGCCCGAAAACTTTGAGGGCATCAGCAAAAATCACGAACCGCTGAAGGTTGCGGATATTCTTGAGGTGTTCAAACACAACAAGCCCCTGCAGTGCTATGTTGCCTCCCACGCTTCCGATAAGCTGGCACAGCAGGTAGGCAGCCAGGCCATCATCAACACGATGCTGAACGGCATCCTCATCGGCAACATGGGTCTTGCTACCGCCCTTAGCATGATCAGCATGGTGCCTTCCATCTTCTTTGCGGCCTTCGGTGCAAAGTATGTAGGCAAAAAAGGCAGCAAGAAGGGCATCGTGACCTGAACCTGCGTCAGCATGGCCATCACCTCTGTGCTGATCCTGTTCTTCATCTTTACCGACACTCGTCAGATCGGTGTGATCGGCAGCTGGAACATGATCGTTTACGTCCTGCTGACCCTGCTGCAGAACGGCTCCAACATGTGCATCACCACCTCCAACAACTCTTACATGGCTGATACCATCGACTACGAGCTAGACCGCAGCGGCCGTTACATCCCGGCGGTTGTCTCCGGCACTTACAGCCTGATCGATAAGCTCATCACCTCGGTGGCTGCTGTCATCGCCACCTGTGCGGTCGCCCTTCTGGGTTACACCACCACCATGCCCCAGCCCACGGATGCCTACACCAGCGGCATCTTCTGGATGACCCTTGCCATCAAGTACGGTCTGCCGATGCTGGGCTGGGTCATCACCCTGATCGCCATGCCGGGCTGCCCGCTGACCAAGGAAGAAATGGTCAACGTCCAGAAGCGCATCGCAGATAAAAAAGACGCCCTTCGTCATGAAGTAATTGCAGAACATATGCAGTAACATCCTGCAAAGACCGAAAGGGCTCATACGCTCTTTCGGTTTTTGCTGATTCTATCCATCTTTTATAAATATAAAGGAGTTTTTACCATGAGCAAGACCATCCTGTTGAATCAGAGCGACTGGCATTTTACCAAGGAGAACCCCGGCATCCCCGCCGCCGTTATGGGCGAGACCGTTGCCCTGCCCCACACATGGAACGCGGTGGACGGTCAGGACGGCGGCAACGATTACTACCGCGGCACCTGCTGGTATACGCTGGCACTGGAAAAGCCCGCCATCCCGGCAGGCGGCAAGGCTGTTTTGCAGCTGGATGGCGCAGCCATGACCGCCGCCGTCTACCTGAACGGTGAAAAGCTGGCCGAGCACAAGGGCGGCTACTCCACCTTCCGGGTGGACCTGACCGACCACCTCAAAGAGGAAAATCTGCTGGCCATTTCCGTGGACAACCGCGACAACGACACCGTGTATCCCCAGAAAGCCGATTTTACCTTCTACGGCGGTATTTACCGGGATGTGACCCTGCATATCGTCCCGGCAGAGCACTTTGCCCTGCCCGCTAATGGCGCACCGGCACTGAAGGTGACCCCCATCGTCACCGATCTTGCTGCCAAGACCTCTGAGGTCACCGTGGAAGCCGCCGTGGTGGGCGCACAGAACGTGACCTTTGCACTGGAGGGTCAGACCCTCACCGCCCCGGTGGAAAAGGGCACCGCAAAGGTTGTTTTCACGCTGAACAACGCCCATCTGTGGGATGGCGTGGACGACCCCTTCCTCTACACCGTATCTGCCAAGCTGGACAATGGTGAGGAGACCTCCGCCCGGTTCGGCTGCCGCAAGTTTGAGATCGACCCCCAGAAGGGATTTCATCTGAATGGACGCAGTTACCCGCTGCGTGGTGTTTCCCGCCACCAGGACCGTAAGGGTGCGGGCAATGCCCTGACCAACGAAATGATGGAGGAGGATATCTCCATCATTCTGGAAATGGGCGCCAACACCATCCGGCTGGCACACTATCAGCACGCACAGTATTTCTACGACCTGTGTGATGAAAAGGGTCTTGTTATCTGGGCAGAGATCCCCTACATCACCATGCACATGACCAACGGCCGTGCCAACACCCTGACCCAGATGGAAGAGCTGATCGTCCAGAACTACAACCACCCCTGCATTGCCGTGTGGGGCCTGTCCAACGAGATCACCGCCGCCTCTGCGGTCAACGAGGATCTGCTGGAAAACCACCGTCTGCTGAACGAGCTGGCACACAAGCTGGACCCCACCCGCAAGACCACCATGGCAAACGTGTTCATGCTGGAGACCACCAGCCCCATTCTGGAGATCCCGGATGTGAACAGCTACAACCTCTACTTCGGCTGGTATCTGGGCGAATTGGATCAAAACGATGAGTTCTTTGACAAGTACCACGCCGATTACCCTGACCGCTGCATCGGCTTTTCGGAGTATGGCGCAGACGCCAACCCCCAGTACCAGAGCAGCCACCCGGAAAAGGGCGACTATACCGAGAGCTACCAGTGCATTTACCATGAGCATATCGCAAAGATGATCGCCGACCGTCCTTGGCTATGGGCAACCTATGTGTGGAATATGTTTGATTTTGCCGCCGATGGCCGCGATGAGGGCGGCAAGCACGGCGAAAACCAGAAGGGCCTTGTCACCTTTGACCGCAAGTTGAAAAAAGACCCCTTCTATCTCTACAAGGCCTATTGGAGCAAGGAGCCGTTCGTGCACCTGTGCGGCAGCCGCTATGTGGACCGCGCCGAGGATGTGACCGAGATCAAGGTCTACTCCAATCTGCCGGAGGTCTCGCTGTACAAGGACGGTCAGCTGGTGGAGACCAAGCAGGGCGACAAGGTGTTCACCTTCCAGCTGCCCATTACCGGCAAGCACAGCATTGAGGCACGCTCCGGCGAGCACAGCAGCGTGATCCTTGTGAACAAGGTAGACGCCCCCAACCCGGATTACGCCATGGACAACCGCAAGAACGTGACCAACTGGTTTGACGGCGAGCTGGACGAAAGCTGCTGGTCGGTGAAGGACAACATGGCTGCCGCCATGGCAGACCCGAAAGCCGGTCCCATCCTGAAGCAGATCCGGGAAAAGGCCGCTGCTTCCCGCGGAGACGTTGCTGCCGCCGTGAAGGACAATCCGGCTCTGGTGGCCATGATGGAGCGTGCCATGCAGCGGATGACCATTCAATCCATGCTGATGCAGGCGGGCACTTCGGAAGAGGACATCAAGCAGCTGAACCGTGTATTGCAGGGCATTGCCAAGGAGTAAGCTTCGATGAAACAGACCTATTGCAACCCCCTTGATCTGGGCTACCGCTACCAGCACATGAAGGAAGGCCCCCGCACAGCGGGTTTCCGGGAGGGCGCAGACCCGACGCTGGTGTACTTCAAAGGCAGATATTATCTGTTCGTTTCCATGTCGGCAGGGTTCTGGTATTCGGAGGATCTGCTGAGCTGGGACTTCCATGCAGACCCCGGCCTGCTGATCTATGACTACGCACCGGATGTGCGGCAGGTGGGCAATTACCTCTACTTCTGCGCCAGCCGCAAGGGGCGCAACTGCCCCATCCTGCGCACCGCTGACCCCCTGACCGAGCCGTTTACCGAGGTTTCTGCGCCCTTTGCTTTCTGGGACCCGGATCTGTTCTGCGATGACGATGGCCGGGTGTACTTCTACTGGGGCTGTTCCAATATTGCCCCCATCTACGGCGTGGAACTGGACCCGGACACCCTGACCCCCATCGGTGAAAAGCAGGAGCTGATCTTCGGCAATGAAACTACCCTTGGCTACGAACGCCCCGGCAACAACGGCATCGTGGACCGGGAAGCCAGCGTGCTGTACCAGTCCATGAAGCAGTTCTATGACCCCAAGACCGGCAAGCTGAATCTGCCGCCGCAGATGGCAAACATCCCCGGCCTGAGTGCCGAAAGCCTGACTGCCATGTTCAACGCCATCGGCAAGCCCTACATTGAGGGTGCGTTCATGACAAAGCACGGCGACACCTACTATCTGCAGTACGCCTGCCCTGGCACCCAGTACAACACTTACGCCGACGGTGTATACACCTCCCGTTCTCCGCTGGGCCCCTTTGTGCGGCAGGCATCCAATCCGTTTTCCGCAAAGCCCGGTGGATTCATCACCGGTGCAGGCCACGGCAGCACCATTGCTGACACCTACGGCAACTGGTGGCACGCCTCCACCATGCGCATTTCCGTCAACTATGACTTTGAGCGCCGGGTGGGGCTGTTCCCTGCCGGGTTCGACAAGGACGGCGTGCTTTACTGCAACCAGAACTTTTCCGATTACCCCCACCGCATCCCGGCAGACCGCTTTGATGCCGCCAGACAGCAGCCGGAATGGATGCTGCTGAGCTACAAAAAGCCGGTCACGGCCTCCAGCACCGCAGAAAACAGCAGCCCGGAATGGGCAGTCAATGAGGACTGCCGCAGCTGGTGGAGCGCCGCCGGTGCAGAGCCGGGTGAATGGCTGTGTGTGGATCTTGGCAAAGAGAGTGATGTCCGCGCCATTCAGGTAAATATGGCGGACGAAAAGCTGGTGGTGGACTTCCCTGCCGACAGCTACGGCGATGACCGCAAGACCCGCCACATCGAGACCCGGCCCCAGATCTCCCACTACACGGTGGAGACCAGTGTGAACGGAGCGAGCTGGACGCTGCGCGAAAATGTTGCCCGCGAGTGCTCCAACGGCTACTACGAATATGCAGACGGCATCCGTGCCCGGTACGTCCGGGTGACGGGCGGCGAACTGCCCTACGGACAGGCGCTGCGCATCAGCGGTCTGCGGGTGTTCGGCAACGGCGAAGGCCCGAAGCCCGCACAGGCCGAAGCCGCCGGGGCTCGCGTAGATGCACTGGATGCAACGATCACTTGGAAGCACATCGAAAACGCGCAGGGCTGCAATGTCCGCTACGGCGCTGCGCCCGACAAGCTCTATCTGAGTTGGCTGGTGTATGACACAGACGAAGTGACCCTTTCCACCCTGACCGCCGGGCAGGAATACTATGTCTGTGTGGACAGCTTTAACGAAAACGGCATCACGCCGGGTAAGATTTTTAAACTGGAGGGGTAAACCATGCCCATCAAAGCCGTGCAGCAATTTATGCTGGGCACTGTACTGAGCAACGAGCAGCAGGCAAGAGAAACGCTTGCTGCCATGAAAGCCGCCGGGTACGACGGTATTGAACTGTGTGGATTTATGATCCACCCCATTGGTTTTGTGGTAAAGCTGCTGACCAAGGCCGCCGGTATGCCGGTGGGCAAGGGCGGCAATCTGGACTGGCACAAGCTGGTGCAGGAGACAGGCCTTCAGGTGGTCAGCCTGCACACCGACCTAGGCTCTCTGGAACGGGATGCCCACGCAGTGGCCGAGGAAGCCAAGAGCTTCGGCACACAGCATGTGGTCATCACCGGGATGTACCGGTTTGATTACGGCGATGAAGCCGCCATGCACGAACTGGCGCAGCGGCTGAACAAAGCCGGCGAAGCCTTGGCAGCCGAGGGCATCCATCTGCTCTACCACAACCACAACTGCGAGCTGCGGCATGTGAATGCGGAAAAGCGCGCCTACGATATCCTCTTAGAAGAGACCGACCCCGCTTTTGTCAACTTTGAGTTTGACAGCTACTGGTTCACCGAGGGCGGTGCAAACGCGCTGGCATGGATGCAGCGGCTTGGTCCCCGCATGAAGCTGTGGCACATCAACGACCGGGGCACCCGCATCACCGGCAGCGCCATCACGCCCATCCTGAAAACCGACAGCATGGAGCTGGGCACCGGCAACATGGACCTGGACAGCCTGATGGCGCAGGCCCTTGCCATGGATGTGGATGCCGTTATTCTGGAAAGCCACCGCAACTGGGTGGACAACTCTCCTGTCAAGAGCTTCCAGCTCAGTGCAAAATACCTTGCACAAAAATTCTGACCTGCCATTCTCTCATTATTTTCTTCTTCATTATCCCCATAAAAGCAACGCCCCACACCGGTTACTCCTTCCGGTACGGGGCGTTGTGTCTTGCGGGGGATCTTTTTGCGTTACAGAATGTGGGTGCCCGGCTGCAAGGTCAGGCTTCTGCCATCCGGGAGACTAACTATTAAAAGTCAAGCCCCAAAATGAAAAAATCCGCCAACCGACCGCTGCCCCTGACAAACAGCATTCAAATGCTGGAATCAGAGCAGCGAGGGCGACGGAGAGAACAGCAAAGCAAGCCCAGCCAGCCCTCGCACAAACAGGATAGCATTTGAATGCTTCGGTTCGTCAAGGGTTCGCTGCGCCAGCTAAGTTTCTGTTGGAATTAGCTCAGGCTCAGGAGAAAATCATGCAGCTGCAAGATATGCTTTCCCGGATTTCTGTAAGGCATAAATCAACCGAACGAGTTTCTTCATGGCGTGGGACAGGGCAACATTGTAGTGTTTTCCTTCGGCACGTTTTTTGGCAAGGTATTCAGCAAAGACAGGATTCCAGTAGCAGACGTACTTGGTTGCGTTGTAAAGGGCATGTCGCAGGTAGCGGGAGCCACGTTTTTCCATGTGAGCATAGCAGTTTGTGAGTTTTCCGGACTGGTATGTAGATGGAGAGCAGCCAGCGTAAGCAAGAATTTTGTCAGGAGAACTGAAATTGGAGAAATCCCCGATTTCTGCAAGGATCACAGCAGCGGAGTTTACTCCCATGCCGGGAATCGAGAGAATTGGTGGATTGAGCTCATCTATGATTTTCTGAATAGAATCTTCGATTTCGTTGATCTCGGAGGCAAGTTCTTGAATGAGTTTAATGGTATGCTTCAATTCCAGAGATTTAGCAGGCATGACAGAGCCAATAGAAGCTCTGGCTGCCTCTCGAATCTGGATGGCTTTCTCTTTTCCGTAGCGTCCTTTGGACGCTGTTGTAAGAAGGTTTGTCAGCTTGGTAAGATGGACTTCTGAAATTTGCTTTGCACCGGGATATTCGCCGAGAAGTGCGTAGATTGAAGTGCCATGGATAGACGAAACAAGCCCTTCCAATTCGGGAAACAGAATCGTAGCCAATCTGGACACCGATTGCTTTAGTTTAGCGCATTCCTGAACTTTATCAAATCGGTATCTTGTTAGTGACTTTAGCTCTTCGTTATGGTATGCTATATCCGTGTAGGACTTGAGGTCTACATCGGACAATAGCATAGTTGCAATCGTTCT
>OLFY01003499.1_pt1 | contig 12733 bp, 10 predicted proteins | sample 1605611 | NCBI WGS metagenome assembly OLFY01 (sample SAMEA3888923, study PRJEB22519) | human gut metagenome | biome: human gut; feature: human-associated habitat; material: faeces | place: Denmark | collected 2011
GTGCTCACACAGGCAACCTTGCGCTGAAAATCGGGGCCCGTGGACGAAAAGACCAGAGGGCTGAGCAGGAGGTTGGTAAAGACGGCCACAACCTCTGCCGCGATTTGAGGCGAGTCCACAGTGATGGAGCCGTCCGACACCCCTTCCTCCAGAAAGGTGCGGGTCATAGGGACGACGGAGGTTCGGCAGCTGAGCAGGTAGGCACAGACCAGCTTGGGGCTTTGGTAAAAGGTCCGGGAGAGCATGCGGTACATCTGGAGCTGCTCCCGGTTGGAGACGGAGGCAATGATGAGCCGCTGTAATTTCTCCAACCCGTTCCGGGAGGTGTCCTCCTGGATCTCACGGCAGGGGACCGTCTCGTGGAACATATAGGTGGTGACGGCGTCCAGCATCTCCTCCTTACCGTGGAAGTGGTGGTAGATGGCTCCCCTGGTCAGGCCGCAGGCTTCTGCGATGTCCTGCAAGGTGACATGCTCATAGCCGTGCTCCAGAAACAGCCGCTTAGCGGTGTCCAAAATGGCCTTTTCCGTCACTTCCGGGTACTTATTCCGCGGCATGGTTTGTGCCTCCTGATAGATACATAATGTATGTATCTGTAGAATAGCACAGAACGATCCTGCTGTCAACCCCCTGGCGCGAAGCTGAAAAAACTCCCGGCCATTCCATGGCCGGGAGGATCCGGTGTTTCAGGAAGGGTCACAGGGGAGCGACCACGGAATACATCAGGATAAAGTGAGACACGCTGCCCAGGACGATAAAGACGTGGAAGATCTCGTGGCAGCCAAAGCGGGGGTTGTTCCGGCCGGGCCACTTGACCGCGTAGAGCACCCCGCCCACGGTGTAGAGCACTCCGCCGGCGATCAGCCAGAACATGCCCGCGGCGGGCAGGACGCGGGAGAGAGGGGCGATGGCGAACAGAGCCATCCAGCCCATGGCCAGGTAAATGACGCTGGTGAGCCAGCGGGGGATGGAGAGCTTGGCGATGGTCAGTATCATACCCACCACCCCCACACTCCACACCAGAGCCAGCAGGACGGGGCCACCGCTGTCCCGAAGGGCGGTCAAGCACAGAGGAGTATAGCTGCAAGCGATAAGAAGGGAGATGGAGCAGTGGTCATATTTCCGCAGGGCCAGCCGGCCCCGGACTGTGGTGTTGACGCAGTGGTACAGAGTAGAGGCGGTGTAGAGGCCGATCATGGACAGCCCATAGACCAGGAAGGCGGAAAATTTGATCCAGTCCTCCAGCCCGGCGGCCCGGACCAGAAGAAATGCCGTGCCCACCAGGGCCAGCACCGCGCCTGCCCCGTGGGTGATGGCGGACCAAGGCCGCAGGCCGTCATAGGGGTCCCGGCGGGGTCTGGGAGCTTGCTGATGGCGGGCGGTGAGCGGGGCGGAGCGGGTGATATCCGGTACCACAGAGGGATTATAAGCAGGTTCGTGCATAGAGAGCTCCTTTCCAGGAAAGCACATCTGTTCTTGCGTATCATTAGTATAACACCAAACAGACAAAATATCAATATAAAAATTACTAAATATAGTATTAAAAATTATATCTGAAATGCGGAAAGTTACAGGAGCCCGCCGGCGCCGAATCGCTGGACAAGGTCAGGATATGCGGAAAGGGCGAAACTATGAGAAGGAGTGGAAGAAAAAAACTTGGGTCTTTTCAAGAATCTGAGAGCTCCGGGTTATGAGCTGCGATTCCGATGTGATGCCCAATCTGTTGAGAATTTCTGTGCCTTTTCTGTCGAAACAGCTTTACAGCTTGAGATCATTTGTTCTGTTGTCTCTTAAACGTCCAAACCTCGTATGGGTCACGGCTTGGATCAGGAGAAATAGTTCCAACACCAAATCCAATGCCTAAGTTTACACCTATAGCAATGCCCAATCAATCTTCCCAAATCACCAAATTATTCTCGCTCAGGACTTGTTCGATGCGTTCCAGATTCAGCGTGGACTGGGGGGCGGTGCGGCGTCCCAGCTCAGCTACCAGAGCCTCGATCACTACCATCAGGGGGGCGTCCCCACAGGGGTGATTGACTGAATTGGCATCAATCATCACATCGGCTGCCTTCGCCAGGGGGTTAAGGCTGGTATTTGTGACCAGAATGATGGGAATACCCAGCTGATGACAGAGCTTGCCTACCTGGATGGTCCGTTTGGTGCAGGGCCATACTGAGAAGACCAGAAGCACATCTGTGGGTTTCATGTGGACGGAAACCTTGTCAAATACAAATTCTCCCTCCAGGCTCAGCTGGCGCACATGAGGGTAGAAGCAAGAGAGGGCATACTCAAAATAGAGGGCCAGTGCCTTGCTGGAGCGCAAGCCAATGGTATAGATCGTGTCCGACTTGAGCATCAGCTGGATGGCACGCTCAAATTCCTCAATATTTGAGGGAGTACAGAGGTTTTCCACGATGCGCAGGCTGTCGGCAGCCACCGAGCGGAAGGTATCGCTGCTCTCTGTCTCCTTGGTGCTGACAAAGCTCTGTTTCTGCCCCCGGTAGGAGGAGGTGTTCTTCAACAGAACCACATCTGCCAGGGTGCGCTTGAAAGCGCTGAAGCTGTCATATCCAAGCGTTTGTACCAGCCGCATGACAGTGGTGGTACCGACGCCGGCGGCGCGGGCCAACTCAGCCACTGTCATGACTCCTACCCGCTCGTAGTTCAAAGCTAAGTATTGACACAGGATGCGCTGTTTCTTGGGCAGCACATCTTTTAATGTCATTATCTCATCAAGAAGTGTTTTTTCCATTACAAGCACCTGCAGTTCTTCCCTTGAAATCGGTGGTTTTCCATTCTTATCATAACCTTTTTTTGCGGCATGGTCAACTATGGCATGACTCTGGCGCAGAATGCGGGGGAAGGCGTCTAAAAGAAGAAATGGAGAATTTTATGTGGCAAACTACGGAACTACTTTACTATTTTCTCTAAAAAATATAGTATCAATCATAATATAGAATATATATGCCGAATATTTTGTTAAAAAGAACAAAATGAAACATATATTTTCTATAAAGGGAACAAAAATTCTATTTTGCAAAATAAATGGTTGAAATATTCTTTTTAACGGAATATAATTAGCATCACAAAAGCAAAAAACAATTTAAATGACATTTGGACTGATAAAACCACAATTATTTTTTAGGAGGTAATTTGAAATGAAAACCAGAGACGTCGTATTCTACAGCGAAGGTGCCAAGATGGCCGGTACCATCTATCTGCCCGACGATTACAAGGAGGGAGAAAAACGGGCTGCCGTGCTGTGCAATTCCGGCTGGACCGGCGTGAACAAGTGCTATCCTGCCCTGTACGCCCGTGCTCTGACCGCCTACGGCTTTGTGTGTATGGGATTTGACTACCGCGGTTTCAAGCCCAGCGAGGATGTCCATCCCTGCCTGCCCAAGTATACCACCCTGGAGACCGAGGTGGAGGACATCGCCAACGCCTTCACCTTCATGCAGGTCCAGCCGGAGGTCGACCCCGAGCGCTGCGGCCTGCTGGGATGGGGCGTGGGCGGAGCCGTGTGCATCACCGTGGCGGCCCGGGACAAGGAGGTCAAGGCGGTTGCGACTCTGAACTCCTTCATCAACGGCGAGCGCTGGATGCGAGACGGCATGGGAAACGACGCCTTCGGTAAGTCTGTGGCCCGCCTGCGTCAGGACCGCATCAAGCGGATCACCACCAACGACCCTGTGCTGATGCACCCCTACACTGACTACCCCAACATCACCGAGAGCGGCGACTTCTACACCGACCACGTACTTAAGGAGATCAATGGCGGCATCCAGAGCTCCGTAGATGCGGACAGCGGTGAGGAGTTCCCCACCCCCATGTCCACCGCCATCGGCGAGAGCTTCATCCGCTTCAATGTGGAGGACCTTCTGCCCAAGATCGCGCCCCGGGCCGTCTTTGTGGGCCACGGCTACTACAATGAGCTCCACCAGCGGGTAGAGGCCGAGGAAGCCTACCGCCTGGCTAATGAGCCCAAGCAACTCTACTATGTGGATGGCAAGCACAACGAGTGGATGTTCGACGAGGATCCCAAGTTCCAAGCTTTGGCCGCCGCTCTGGCTGACTTCTATAAGGAGCATCTGAAACCCATGGAGTTTGGTCTGCAGAAATAATTTTACACAAGTCCAAATGGGGTTTAGGGCGCTCCCGCCGCATGTTTATATACTGAGACGGGAGCGCCCCTTTTATCCGGCTTACCCTCTTGATGCGAGGGAGACTAACAAAGGAGAATCTCGGCCATGGAATACAATTATATGTCGTTTTTGACGGATTTCTGTTTTATGTCCCTGCTGCTGGTGATCGCTCAATTTATGCGGGCCAAGATCAAGTTCCTGCAGATGTTCTACATCCCCGCCTCCCTCGTGGCCGGGATACTGGGACTGCTGCTTGGGCCTCAGTTCTTGGATCTGATCCCCTGGAGCGGTCAGATCGGCTCCTACGCCTATATGCTGGTGTGCGTGCTGTTCGGCGGTCTGTTCCTGGGAAAGAAGGAAAAGACCAGCGTGAAAAAGATTTTCACCCAGGTGGGTGATTCCTTCTGCGTCAATATGGGTGCGGAGTTCTTCTGCTTCGGCATTGCTTTGCTGGTGGGCGGCGCGCTGGTCACGTTCCTGTTCCCGGACGTCTTTACAGAAATCGCCCTGCTGATGCCCTCCGGCTACTGCGGCGGGCACGGCTACGCCTCCACCATTGGTACTGCCCTGAATAACCTCCTGGGCCGCACGGACGGCGTGGTCATCGGCCAGACCTTTGCCACCATGGGCCTGCTCACCGGCCTGTTTGTGGGTATTATCTGCATCAACTACGCCACCCGGAAAGGGGCCACCCGGCTGGTCAAAAGCGCCAAGGCCCTGCCTGAGGACTGCCGCACCGGCATTGTTCCTGCGGAGAAGCGCATCTCCATGGGCGAGGAGACCATCAACCCCATGTCCATGGACCCCCTGGCCTGGCATCTGGCCCTGACCTTGATCGCCACCCTGGCCGGCTATACCTTCTATGACTGGTATAAGCAGTATCTTCCTGATATTGAGCTGCCAGTCATGTGTTTGACCATGATTGCCGGCGTGCTCCTCCAGACCCTCCTGAACCACACCCCCTTTAAGGATAGCGTGGATGAACATGTAGAAGGCCGCATCGGCAGCATGGTGACCGACTATCTGGTGGGATTCGGCGTGGCCTCCATCTCCATCACTGTGGTCATGGAGTTCGTGGGCCCCATCCTCCTGCTGTGCGTGCTGGGTACCCTTACCTCCCTGACCCTGGTGTTCTTTGTGGGCCGGAAGCTGTTCCATAACTTCTGGTTTGAGCGCTCTATTTTCGTGTTCGGCTGGACCACCGGCGTGGTGGCCATCGGTGTCACTCTGTTGCGCATCGTGGACCCGGAGGCCAAGAGCGGCACTTTGAACGACTATGGTTACTCCTATACCCTCCAGTCGGTGATCGAGGTGTTTATCATCGCACTGACGCCGATCCTGGCAGTCTCCATGGGCTGCCTCGCGGTAGGCGCCATTGAGACAGGCATTGCTCTAGTGCTGTTCCTCATTGGAGCCAAGATATTCGGTGTACACAAAGAGAAGATGAACGAGCTGCGCCAGGGAGAGGCGGAGATCATCAGCACTCTTCACGAATAAAGATCCCCACAAATAAGGAGTATTTCTGGGTTGCACAGGGCATTGACTACAGCCTGTTCCGCAATTTTGATAAAAAACAAAACAAATATCATAAGACACTAGAGAGAAGCCAAGAGACTGCCCCCACAAAATAATACTGTTCACAGGCGGGGCGGCTGAACTCTCAGCCGCCCCGTCCTTATAGAAAGGAGCTTATGATGTCCAGTTTAGATCAGGCTCGCGCCCTGCTTCAGGGCAGCTATGACCTGCATATACACCCAATTCCCTCCCACGTCCCGCGTCTACTGGACGACTTTGAGGTGCTCGCCCAGGCAGAAGAGGCGGGGATGGCTGGTGTGTTGCTGAAAAACCACTACGAGCCCACCGGGGCCCGGGCCATTCTGGCCAACCGACGGGGAGAGGGCTTCCGGGCTAAAGCCTACGGTGCGGCCGTTCTCAACTGGCCCTTGGGCGGCCTGAATCCCTACGCAGTCCACAGCGCCTTGAAAATGGGGGCCCACGTGATCTTTATGCCAACCCGAGACGCGGCCAACTGCCTGTTCCACGGGGATATGCCGGGAGACTTTTTCCAGCGGGAGGGCATCAGCCTACTGGATAAGCAGGGGAATCTGCGCCGGGAAATCTACGAGATCTTCGAAGTGGTCCGGAGTTATCGGGCCCTGTTGGCTACCGGCCATATCAGCCCCTTGGAATCCGTCCTGCTCTGCCGGGAGGGCCGCCGGATGGGGGTAAGGATGGTTTTGACTCACCCGGAGTGGGACCGTACCACCATGGACGCAGACACCCAGGCTGAGCTGGCCCAGCTGGGGGTGTACGTAGAGAAGTGCTGGTACAACATCGCAGAGGGCAACTGCACAGCCGAGAGCATGGCCAGCCATATCCGCACGGTGGGACCGGAGCACTGCTTTCTGTCCACGGACCGGGGGCAAAGCGGAAGGGAGACGCCAGCAGAGGGGATGGCCCGTTTTGTGCAAGTCCTGATAAAGCATGGAATATCTGCTGAAAATGTGACACAAATGCTTCGAATTACCCCTGAAGATATGCTTAACAGATAAGTCGGTGTTCACTTTTTGTATAGTGGCATTAGTTTTGAATTTATGTATACTTATCAGATGGATAAACATTGTTATGTTGTCCTTGACACATCCGCTGACTGGATATTTTCGGATAATTTTTAATTCTGGTACTGAAACGACGGTCGTTCGCCACCCTGTTTAACCGTGCAGGCCGCTGTGTGCCCCGAAAAGGAGTGAGGGGTATCCGTGCCCCTTCGGAACCATCCACGCCTGTTTCGGGGCCGTGTGTCGAAAACTGGATGCTGCTCTGAAAAACAGTTTTCCCCGAAACTAGGGGGGACCGGGTGGCCGAAAAAAGTACAGGATAAAGCGGTGACATCACCGCTTTGCCCATCTTTCCACAGTGCGGGCCGAGGACGGGAAAACGACACGAATTGGAAAAATGTGAAACTATTTGAGAAAATTACGTGATATCACATTTTTCACGTGGGCATCAGATGTGATATCACAAAGCTGTAAACTGCCATGCCCACAAGGGTTCTTCTGGTATCACATGTGATATCTACCCGATTTCAAGTAATGTTCAAGGCTCAAAAATTGCGCCGCTTAAACAAGGATATAGACCTAGGCCCGATTTGCCGGATAACCGGCAAATATGAATGTTTTGATAACTCTGCGCCATGGCCCAGGATATTTTTCTCTTTTTGCAGTATGTTGTGTTGCTGCAAAGGAGGTAGTGCATCGTGGAAAAACGCAGAGCCAACGGGGAGGGAAACCTCCGAAAACGAAAGGACGGCTGGTGGAGGAACAGTACACAGAGGGCCGTGCCCCAGAGACAGAAAAGGCAATTTGCAAAAATGTTCTGGGCCGGACCCAGGCGGAGGCCAAGGCAAAGCTGAAAGAAGCCATAGAAATGGAAAGGGATATTAACACGGTGAAATCGAAGAAATACGCAGTGGGGGAATGGATGAACGAGTGGTTCGAGAACTATGCAAAAGAGTGCGCCCGTCCTCTCACCAGACCTACCGGGGGTGCATCGACAACTACATAGTTCCCAACATCGGAGCCATTCCGCTGGAAAAGCTCACCTCTCTAGACTTGCAGAAGCTCTACAAGAAGCTGCTGACCAAAGGCCGGATAGACAGTCTGGAGGCCAAGGGACAGCTAAAAGGCCTCAGCGCCAAGACGGTGCGGAACATTCTCCAGATTCTTTCCTCTGCCTTAAAGCTGGCTCAGGAGCAGCGGATCATACTCACCAACCCGGCGGAGGTTTGTGCCCTGCCTAAAGTAGAACAGCGGGAGATGAAGACCCTTCCGGTGGAGCAACCCCGGTCCTTCCTGCGGAAAACCAGGGAGAGCGGCGTATTTGAGCTCTACTATCTGGAACTGGCCACCGGGCTGAGAAGGGGAGAACTTCTGGGCCCGAAGCGGGGGGACATTGATTTGAAACGGGGTGACCTCCGGGCTCTACGGCAGATATCCCGGATCAACGGAGAGGTAGTGGAGGCGCCGCTGAAAACAAAAAACGCCTACCGCACCCTGCCGTTGGCGGAGGATACGGTAAGCGTACTGTTAGGGCAGAAGAAAAAAGCGGGCAGCTGCCTGTGGGTGTTCCCGTCGCCCAACGGTGGACCCATCTTCCCGGACAGTGTCCTGCATATGCTCCATCGGGTGCTGAAGCGGGCGGGACTGCCTAAAGTCAGGTTCCATGACCTCCAGCACACCTTCGCCACCCTGGCCCTGCAAAACGGAGTGGACATCAAGACGAGGTCCGGGATGCTGGGTCGCTTCTCTGCCGGGTTCACCCTAGACATCTACACCTATGTGACGGGGGCTGCCCAGTGTCAGGCGGCACAAACTATGGCGGGAGTGCTGGAGGGGAAGTAACCCAAATGTGAGTCCAGAGCAGCGAGGCACATTTGGAAGGGAGGCGCAGCGGAGGGAGCGGACCCTGCCGCGGACGGCGAGGGGAGAGATCCAGAGCTTGTGCCGACGTGGATCAAAGTATGGGTCAAACAGCAGACACAAAAATAAACCGGGCAGAAAAGTAATAAAGAAATCCGCTGAAATCATACGATTTCAGCGGATTTTTGGTTGTGGGAGGAGGACTTGAACCTCCGATCTCTGGGATATGAGCTGCGGTCTGGATGTGGGTTTGGCTCCATTGGTTCCATCCAGCCTGAACCCTGTATGGATCACGGTTTGGGCCAGCGGAAACAGATGTAGCCCAGAAGTTCTGCATGACCTTTATTTGCAGCTGTGCAGCTTACGCATTGCACATTGACAAAACGCATCTACGAGAGGGTTTTGGTTGTCTCGGTGGGATACTGCCACTATATCCGTAAGGGTAGCGACTTCCGGAAGGGAGAAGTAGATCAAGGGAGTTTGGGGCTGGATACAGTGAACATAGGAGGGGCAGATGAAGGTCATTCCCCGTCCACAGCCTACCAAACTGAGCGCCGAGGACAGACTTGGTACCTCCACCACCCGCTGAGGGGCAAAAGAGTAATGCCGACAGATCGTCTCAGCAACGATGCGCATGTTCTGCCAGGCACGAAGAACAATCAGGGTTTGCTGCTCAAATTGGGACAGGTCTACCTGGAGTGGGTGTTCCAAATTGTTGCCGCAGTCAGGATAGTACTGCTGCATTTGTTCATCATACTGTGTAGCCAGCACCACAGGATCGCCCATGAGGCGTTCGTAGCGCAGATGAGGATTGTCCGGCCTAAGATTGGTCAGCACCAAATCTACATCGTCATGGTCTAGCTGTTTTAAGATTTCAGCACTGGAGCATTCTACGATTTTCTGATCCACAGAAGGAAATTGCTCCGCAAAATCCGGTACGATGCGTGGCAGAACATAGATGCCCAGGAGAGGGAGGGTAGCGATGGTCAGACGGTTGAAGGACTGCTTGCCCATGGCGGAAAATTCCTGCCGCATATTCCGCTCCAGACCCTGAAACTGTTCCACATATTCCAGATATCGCTGACCGGCTAACGTAAGGCGCAAGGGAATGGTATCCCGGTCAAACAATGTTACCCCAAGCTCATCTTCCACTTTCTTTACGAACCGGCTCAGGGCGGGCTGAGAGACATAAAGAACTTGAGCCGCTTTGGAAAAACTATGATATTGAGCAATGGTTTTAATATATTTGCAAAAACGCTGGTCAATCATAGTAAGCTCCTTTCCGGACATGAGTGGGCGGAGATCTGTTTGATCGTGAAATTGTTTTATCTAATGATATCAGACTATTGTATATCGCGCAAAAGATTTCTTCCACTGTCCTATGCGCTTTTTATCATATCGTCATGTCAAAATGGGTATTCGACATTGTAAGTGGCTATGTTGTACAATTCTTAACAAGGATAGACCACATTGCGGGAAAGAATGCAAGGTGCAGAACAGAAAATAAGGAGGAGTCTGTTATGAGCAAAAATCATGCCCAGGACCTGCGCCGTATTTTGGCGGAGAACAAATTTTTAACCCTGCCGGGTGTATATGACTGCTTGTCGGGCAAGATCGCAGAGGAGGCGGGATTCCCTGCCCTGTTTCTGTCCGGCGGAGCACTGGCCTACAGTGTGCTGGGCCGTCCCGATTTTGGCTTTTTGAGCTTGGCGGAGTTTGGTACTGCCATTCAGCACATCGTTTCTACCTGTTCTGCGCCTCTGCTGGCGGACGCGGACAACGGATTTGGCAATGCCATTCAGGCAGCCAACACCGGTGCCATGTATGAGCAACTGGGAGCAGCTGGCTTGCAGATTGATGACAAGGTTCTCCCCGCCAGCCACCCCGCCCGAGACGAAATCATCAATTGGGATTTGATGAGTCCCAAGATCCAAGCGGTCCGGGACAATGTTTCGCCTGACTTTGTGATTGTATTCCGCACCTGTGCAAATTTGTACGGCTATGGTATTGATGAAGCCATCCGCCGCATCAATCTCTCCAAGGAGTGCGGTGCAGATTACGCCTATGTGGATGGGATCAAGTCTATGGAGGAACTGGAAAAGGTCTCTCAGCAAGCTGCGATTCCCCTCATGGTTAATCTCAATGAGAAAGGCTTTGTGGGCGGCAATGTACCCATTGAGCAGGTGAAGGAGCTGACTTTCTCAATTGGACTGTTCCCTATCTCTTCCATGCTGGCTGCATCTCAGGGCATGATCGAAGTTCTGGGTGCACTGGCCGACCAGGGTTCTACGCTTTCGGTACGGGACAAGATGACAGATCCCCCTACCCGCATCCACCGCATGATGGGACAGGTTTCCCTGGTAGAGAAATATACCCCCTACTATTCGGTGCCCTGAAAATCTTATTCAAAGAGAAAGGTGTGAACCTGCATGACATTGACGGATGTATTGAAAGATTTTGCATACCTCAGCGTTTTGCTTCTCATCGGCTTTGAACTTCGTAAGCGGATTACCCTTTTCCAACGTTACTTTATCCCCACCTCTTTGATTGCAGGAACCATCGGTATGTTTTTCAGCCCCAGCTGGCTGGGCGAAGTGTCTCCTGTTTACATTCCGTTTTCCAGTGGCATTGGGCAGTGGTCGGGAGTACTGGTTATTGTTGTGTGCGCCACGATGTTCTTGAGCCTGGAGCTCAATCAAGTGGGCCGTGACGGTATGGCCACCACCTTTTTGGCCGGTGCGGCCCACCAGGGGCAGATGGTAGTTGGTCTTGGCATCGCGGCGCTGTTCGGGGTGCTGGGCAGCACGCTTCCTTATCAGTTCGGTTACATGGGCGTTTGGGGTTTCTATGCGGGCCACGGCAATGCCACCACCGTGGGTAACATCATCCAGGATGCCGGCTTGTGGAACGATGCAGTGGGCGTGGGCGTGACCTTCGCTACGATCGGTATTCTGTGCGGCGTGATCCTGGGTATGGTAATTATCAATATGGGAGCCAAGAGGGGCCTGACCCATGTAAAGATGTCCTTTGCGGACATGGATGAGGGAGAGCGTACCGGCTACATCCGTCCGGAAAACCGGGTGTCTGTTGGCAATGGTGTGACCAATGTGTCCTCCCTGGATCCGTTGGCCTTTCAGCTGGCTATCGTTGGCGTTGTAGTCGTGATCGGCATTGTGGTCCGGACACTGCTGATGAAGATTCATCCCATCATGTCCAACTTTCCTCTGGTAGGCGCCGTGCTGGTATCCAGTATGATCATAGGTTTTGTGATCAACAAAACAACGCTGAGAGAGCGCATCGACCGCAAGCTGATGAACCGCATCACCGGAACTGCACTGGAGTATATGATCACCGCTGCGATTGCCACTACTTCCCGGCAGGTGTTTGTCTCCTACGCGCTGCCGCTGGTGCTCATCTCCATCTGCATGGTGCTGGTCAACCTGTTTGTCTGCTTCGTGCTGGGCAAGCGTTGGCTCCAGGATAACCCCTTTGAGACTGGCGTAGGCCTGTTTGGCATGGCCTGCGGCGTACTGGCTACCGGCTTGATGCTCGTCAAGGTGGTGGATCCTGACAACGAGACGACTGCTTCCACCTGCATTTCCACCTCCAGTACCTTGGGTTATGCCTGGCAGATCCCCTACATGGTAGTGGGTTCTCTAATGATTTTTACTATGCCTACGATCACCACCGTGATTTCTGTTGCGCTGCTGCTGTTTTTCCTGATTGGCGGCGAGATTTTGTTTGGACGCAACCGGAAAAAAGCATCTGTCTGATTGCATTATAATTAAGAAAGGAGTATTCTTTTGAATAAATTTACCGTAGCTGTTTTGCAGCTTGATTCCCAAGATGATGTACAGAAGAATTTAGATACCGTAGTCTCCTTTATTGAAGAGGCTGCGGCTCGTGGCGCCAAGCTGATCACCATGCCGGAGAGCATGAACTATGTTGGTTTGGATAATGCGGGGCATGCGGAGGAAATTCCCGGAGGTCCTACGTTCCAGCTCATGTCGGAGCAGGCAAAAAAATATGGAGTCTGGCTCCACTGCGGAAGTATCTATGAGAAAAACCCCAATGATCCCCGGCCTTTTAACTCCACCATGGTCATCGATCCCCGGGGTAATCTGGCAGCCAAGTACCACAAGATCCACCCTTTTGATGTGGTCATCC
>OLFY01003502.1_pt1 | contig 12715 bp, 6 predicted proteins | sample 1605611 | NCBI WGS metagenome assembly OLFY01 (sample SAMEA3888923, study PRJEB22519) | human gut metagenome | biome: human gut; feature: human-associated habitat; material: faeces | place: Denmark | collected 2011
AGCAGGTCATGAAGAGCGGCAACTACGCTCTGGCTGGCCGCCGCATGAAGAAGCGCCAGTTCCGCAACCTGTGGATCTGCCGCATCAACAACGCTGTCCGTCCTCTGGGCATGAACTACTCCAGCTTCATGGCTGGCCTGAAGAAGGCTGGCATCGAGCTGAACCGCAAGATGCTCAGCGAGATGGCCATCAACGATCCCAAGAGCTTCGCAGCTCTGGTCGAGACCGTGAAGAACGCCTAATAGACCTTAAAAAAGACGCCCGCGCGTATCAAATACGCGGGCGTCCTTTTTGTATGTTTTGGTAGTTGGAGGAAAGACGGATGGAGAAGATCACCAGCCGGGAAAACGCAAAAGTCAAATACGCCTGCCGTCTGGCGTCCAGCGGGGCGTTCCGCCGGGCCGAGGGCCGCTTTCTGGCCGAGGGGCGGAAGCTCTGCCCCGAGCTTTGCCGGGGCGCAGAGCTGGAGACCCTCTTCTGCACCGAGTCGGCGCTGGAAAAATGCCCGGAGCTTTCGGAATTGCCGGGCGAACACTACCTTGTGGAAGACCATGTGGCCGATAAGCTGGCCGACGTGGGGACCCATCAGGGCGTGTTCGGCGTCTTCCGCACCCCGGTGCATGCCTTAGACGAGGTGAAGACCGGCGGGCGCTACCTCGCCCTCGAGCGGGTGCAGGACCCCGGCAACGTGGGGACGCTGCTCCGCTCTGCGGCGGCCTTCGGCTTTGACGGCGTGCTGCTCAGCGACGGCTGCGCCAGCGTCTTTGCGCCCAAGACCCTTCGGGCCTCCATGGGCGCAGCGGTGCGCATCCCCGTCATCGAGGCGGGGAAGATGCCTGAGGCCATCGCCCTGCTGCGGGAGAAGGGCATCACCTGCCTTGCCGCCGCCCTCTACCAGTCCCAGCCCCTGAGTGCGGCGGCGTCCAGCTACCCGGACGGCGTCTGCGTCGTCATCGGCAGCGAGGGTCAGGGCCTCACCGATGAGACCATCGCCGCCTGCACCGGCACTGTCCGCATCCCCATGACCGACCGGGTCGAGAGCCTGAACGCCGGCATCGCGGGCAGTATCCTGCTCTGGCATTTCCGGGAGGAGAGCCTGTGACGCGGGCCGGGGAGGGGCAGCTGAGCCTTTTCCCGTCCGACCCGGCCCCCGACCCGCTCCTGTGCTGGCTCTGGCTGGCGGGGACGCTGGGCGCGGGCAGTCAGCGGGCCGGAGCCGTGCTGGACGCCTTCGGCGGGGCGCAGGAGGCATGGGAGGCCCGAGACACCGATGCCTTCGCCGCCGCTGCAGGACCTGCCGCCGTCCAGCGCGCCTGCCTGCCGGATAACACACCCGAGCACTACCGGGCCTTTGCGCGGCGGTGCGCGGCCCGGCGCATCCGCATCCTGCCCTATGACGACCCGGACTATCCGCTGGCCTTCTCCCGCATCTCCGATATGCCGCTGGTGATCTACTGCACCGGCGACCCCCGCTGGCTTAATGAGCCTGCCGCCGTGGGAATGGTGGGGACCCGGAAGCCCACCGAATACGGTCTACGGGCCGCAGAGGATATTGGGCGGGGCCTCGCCCGGGCGGGGGCCGTCATCGTGAGCGGTCTGGCCGACGGACTGGACAGCGCCGGACACCGGGCGGCGGTAGGGGAGAACTGCCCCACCATCGCGGTGATGGGCGTCCCCATCGACCGGACCTACCCCGCCGCCAACCGGGAACTCCGCCGGGCCATCGAGAGGCGAGGCTGCGTCATCAGCGAGTACCCGCCCGAAAGTGAGCCGGTGGGTGCCGTGGGATTTTTGCAGCGCAACCGCCTCATCGCGGCCCTCTCCGGGGCGCTGGTGGTGGTGGAGGCCAAGGAAAAGAGCGGCACCATGTCCACCGTGGGCCACGCAGAGCGGTACGGTAAGCCGGTATTCGCCGTGCCGGGCAGCATTTTTTCGCCCGCCTCGGCGGGGACGAATGCCCTTCTGCGGGACGGACGCGCAAAAGCGGTCTGTACAGCGGCGGATTTATTTGGTACACTGGGGCTGCAGACCGCAAGACCTGCCCCGGTACCCCGGGAGACGCCCCGGCCCCTGAGTGAAAATGAGCGGCTGGTGCTCTCCTGTCTCGGCGCAAAGGCGCAGGGCGTGGAGGAGCTGGGCGTCAAGAGCGGCCTGCCCACGGCGGCGCTGCTGGGCGTCCTGATGAAGCTCGAGCTTGCGGGCCGGGTGAGCTGTCTGCCGGGCAAACGGTATATTCTGCGCGGAGGAAGCGCAAGTTAAAGAGGAATAACCTCTCCGTCATCGCTGCGCGATGCCACCTCCCCTACGGAGGGGAGGCCTTGGCATATCGGAAAGCCTCGCCTCTTCGCCAGAGGCTCCCCTACTAGGGGAGCTGTCTGCGAAGCAGACTGAGAGGTTGTACAAAGGCGAAGCCTTCCCTCGTGCAGCAGCCGTGACGGAGAGGTTCATCCTCAATTATTAAGGAGCAACCATGAAATCAGAACGCAGCTATCCTATTTATAAAGTAAACAAAAAAGCCGAGGCCAGCCTCGTGGGCGGACATCCGTGGGTGTACGAGAACGACATCCTCGAGTTCCCGGAGACAGAGCCTGAGAATGGAACCCTCGCCGACGTGGTGAGCCCGAAGGGCGCTTACCTCGGCACCGGCTTCGTCTCTCTCAAGAGCAAGATCCGCGTCCGCCTCATCTCCCGCAACGCCAACGACACCTTCGACGCCAGTTTCTGGCACCGCCGCGTCGAGTACGCCTGGGCCTACCGCAAGACCGTCCTCGAGCCTGCCGACCTCTCGGCCTGCCGGGTCATCTTCGGCGAGGCTGACCAGTTTCCCGGCCTGACCGTGGACCGCTTCAACAACATCCTCGTCACCCAGACCCTCAGCGTCGGCATGGAGAAGCTGAAGCCCGTCCTCTTCCCCCTCCTCGCCGAAGTCCTGCGGGCCGACGGCCAGACCATCGACGGCATCTACGAGCGGAACGACGAGGCCCTGCGTGCCAAAGAGGGCCTCGAGCAGAGCAAGGGCTGGTTCGAGCTGCCGGGTGAAAACCACCCCGCCTCCACCCAGACCGAGATCTGCGAGAACGGCATCTACTACCACGTCGATTTCGAGAACGGCCAGAAAACCGGCTTCTTCCTCGACCAGAAGTACAACCGCCGGGCGGTCGCCCGCCTCGCCGCCGGCCACACCGTGCTGGACTGCTTCACCCACACCGGCAGCTTTGCCCTCAACGCAGCCAGCGGCGGCGCAGCCCGGGTCACGGCAGCGGACATCAGCGCCGACGCCATCGCCATGGCCCAGCGGAACGCGGAGCGCAACGGCCTGACCAACATGGACTTCCTCTGCGAGGATACCTTCGAGCTTCTGCCCCGCCTCGAAAAAGAAGGCCATCCCTACGATTTCATCATCCTCGACCCGCCTGCTTTCACCAAAGCCCGCCGCACGGTGGAAAACGCCATGCGGGGCTACAAGGAGATCAACTACCGGGCCATGAAGCTCCTGCCCCGGGGCGGCTACCTCGCCACGGCAAGCTGCTCTCATTTTGCCACCGAGGAGCTGTTCATCAAGATGCTGCGCTCCGCCGCAAAGGACGCTCACCGCCAGCTGCGCCAAATCGAAGTGCGCCAGCAGGCCCCCGACCACCCCATCCTCTGGGGCGTGCCGGAGACGAACTATCTGAAGTTTTTCCTGTTTCAGGTGATTTAACCTCTCCGTCACGCCTACGGCGTGCCACCTCCCCTAACGAGGGGAGGCCTTGGCATTCCGTAAAGCTTTGTCTCTTCGCCAGAGGCTCCCCTACTAGGGGAGCTGTCTGCGAAGCAGACTGAGAGGTTGTACGAAGGCGGGCCTGCCCGAGCAGCAGCGGCTGATGAGGATTTATATATAGGAGAAGAACGTAATGGCAAAACTCGTCATCGTGGAGTCGCCTGCCAAGGCGAAGACCATCGGCAAATATCTGGGCAAAGACTACGAAGTTACGGCCAGCATGGGCCACATCCGCGATCTGCCCGCCTCCCAGCTGGGCATCGACATCGAGCATGACTATGCGCCGCAATACATCAGCATCAAAGGCAAGGAAAAGCTCATCAAAGAGCTGAAGAGCAAGGCCAAACACTCCGACGGTGTGTTGCTGGCGACCGACCCGGACCGTGAAGGTGAAGCCATCAGCTGGCATTTGGCCAACATCCTGGGCCTCGACCCCCACGAGCCCAACCGCGTGACCTTCGATGAGATCACCAAGAAGGGCGTGAAGGAGGGTATGGCTCACCCCCGCGCCATCAACGAAGACCTCTTCAACGCCCAGCAGGCCCGCCGTGTGCTGGACCGTCTGGTGGGCTATAAGCTGAGCCCCTTCCTGTGGCGGAAAGTCCGACGCGGCCTGTCGGCGGGCCGCGTCCAGAGCGTAGCCGTCCGCATCATCGACGACCGCGAGAAGGAGATCGAAGCCTTCAAGCCCGAGGAATACTGGAACGTGGACGCTACTCTGGGTGTGGGCCGGAAGAGCTTTACGGCCCGTCTGGCCTCCGACGACAAGGGAAAAAAGCTCCTGCCGCACTCTGAGGCCGAGGCCCGCGCCATCGAAAAGGGCCTCGAGGGGGCCGAGTACACCGTGGGCGAACTGAAAAAGGGCAAGCGCGCGAAGCAGCCTACCCCGGCCTTCATCACCAGTACCCTGCAGCAGGAGGCATCCCGCCGTCTGGGCTTCACGGCCACCCGCACCATGCGGGCTGCCCAGACGCTGTACGAAGGCGTGGACATCGCCGGCCACGGCACCATGGGCCTCATCACCTATATGCGTACCGACAGCCTCCGCATCTCCGACGAGGCTGTGGCAGCTGCCAGAGAGTACATCGCCGGGGCCTACGGCGAGAGCTATATCTGCCCCTACAAGCGCACCTGGAAGACCAAGAGCGCCACGGCAGCGCAGGACGCCCATGAGGCCATCCGTCCCTCTGTGCCGGGCCTGACCCCCGACGAGGTGGACAAGAGCATCAGCGGCGATACCGCCAAGCTCTACCGGATGATCTGGAGCCGCTTCATGGCCAGCCAGATGGCGGACTGCCAGCAGGACACCGTGTCCGTCACCGTCTATGCCGGCGGCTACCGTTTCAAGGCCAGCGGCTACACAGTCACTTTCGACGGTTTCACCGCCCTGTACGAAGAGGCCACCGACGAGAAGGAAAAGAAGGAGACCAGCCTTCCTCCCCTCGAGGAGGGTCAGGTGCTCAAGCTGCGGGAGCTGAAGAGCGAGCAGAAGTTCACCCAGCCCCCCGCCCGCTACACCGAAGCCACCCTCATCAAGGCGCTGGAGGAGAACGGCATCGGCCGCCCCTCCACCTACGCCCCCATCATCACCACCATCATCGACCGCGGCTATGTGGAGCGGGAGCAGAAGAAGCTCAAGCCCACCCTGCTGGGCCGGGCCGTGGACGGCCTGATGCTGGAGCAGTTCCCCCACATCGTGGACGTGGATTTCTCGGCAGAGATGGAAAAGAACCTCGATAAGGTCGAGAGCGGCAAGACGGACTGGCACAAGACCGTGGACGACTTCTACAAGGGCTTCGCCGCCAGCCTCGAGCAGGCCGAGAAGAACATGGAAGGCAAGAAGGTCAAGGTGCCGGACGAGCCGTCCAGCGAGGTCTGCGACCTCTGCGGCCGTCCCATGGTCATCAAGGTGGGCAAGTACGGCAAGTTCCTGGCCTGCAGCGGCTTCCCCGAGTGCCGCGGCACCAAGCGCCTCGTGAAGGACACCGGCGGCATCTGCCCCAAGTGCGGCAAGGGCCGTATGCTGGAGCGCAAGAGCGCCAAGGGCCGCATCTACTACGGCTGTGAGCGCTACCCCGACTGCGACTTCATGACCTGGGATATGCCGGTGGCCGTCAAGTGCGAGAAGTGCGGCTCCACTCTGTTCCGCAAGGGCTCCAAGCTCTACTGCGCAAAAGAGGGCTGCGACTTTGAGATGCCGGTGCCGAAGAAAGACTAAATAAGGAGTAAACCTCTCAGTCTGCTTCGCAGACAGCTCCCCTGATAGGGGAGCCCTTGGCAGAGCGGTAAAGTCTCCGCTGACTGCCTCGGGCTTGAAGTAAGATGAAAGGGATATTAAATGAGCAACTATAAAGTTACTGTTTTAGGTGCCGGTCTGGCGGGCTGCGAAGCCGCCCTCTGGTTGGCGGGCAAAGGCGTGCAGGTGGAGCTCTACGAGCAGAAGCCTGCCCACTTCTCCCCGGCCCACAAGAGCGAGGGCTTCGCGGAGCTCATCTGCTCCAACAGCCTGAAAGCCGAGCGTCTGGACTCCGCCTCCGGCCTGCTGAAAGAGGAGATGCGCCGGATGGGCAGTCAGCTCCTGAACGCTGCCGAGGTGGCCCGCGTGGCCGCAGGCGGTGCGCTGGCCGTGGACCGCGACACCTTCAGCGCCGAAGTCACCCGGATGGTGGAGGCTGCGCCGAACATCACCGTTCACCGGGAGCGGGTGGAGCACATCAACGAGAGCACCCCCATTCTCGTGGCCACCGGCCCCCTGACGGACGGTGCGCTGGCGGACGAAATTGGCCGCCTGACCGGCGATGAGCGCCTCCACTTCTACGACGCCGTGGCCCCCATCGTGACGGCGGAGAGCCTCGACTATGAGAAGGTGTTTGCCGCCTCCCGTTACGACCGGGGCGAGGCCGACTACCTCAACTGCCCCTTCAACAAGGCCGAGTATGAGGCATTCCACGCCGCGCTGGCCTCGGCAGAGCGAGCCCCGCTCCATGAGTTCGACGCGGGCGCAGAGCAGGGCGCACAGCCCGACCCCGATGCCCACGGCAAAAAAGCTGATACCGTTACGGTCTACGAGGGCTGTATGCCCATCGAGATCATGGCCGCCCGGGGTGCCGACACCATGCGGTTCGGCCCCCTGCGCCCAGTGGGCCTCATCGACCCCCGCACCGGCCACCGCCCCTGGGCCAACGTCCAGCTCCGGGCCGAAAATAAGGAGCGGACCCTGTATAACATCGTGGGTTTCCAGACAAACCTGAAATGGGGCGAGCAGAAGCGGGTATTCAGCATGATACCCGGCCTCGAGAACGCCGAGTTTGTCCGGTACGGCGTCATGCACCGCAACACCTTCCTCGACGCACCCCGGGTGCTGAGCGCAGGGCTCTGCCTCAAGGAGCACCCCAACGTCTTCTTTGCAGGCCAGATCACCGGCTTCGAGGGCTATATGGAGAGCGCGGCCTGCGGCCTGCTGGCAGCGCGGAACATTTACGCCCGTCTCGAGGGCAAAGAGCTGCCCGCACCGCCCATCGACACCATGTGCGGTGCGCTCATCCAGTATCTCACCACCGAGAACAAACACTTCCAGCCCATGGGCGCGAACATGGGCATCCTGCCCCCGCTGCCGGAGGACCAGCGTCCCCGCGACAAGCGCCTGCGTTACATGGCCGTGGCCGAACGGGCCGTGGCCAGCTTCCAGCAGTGGCTGGATGAAAATTCTCTGTAAGATGGATAACCTCTCCGTCACGTCTGCGGCGTGACGGAGAGGTTATCCCCCAAGAAGGGAGAAAAACCTATGAAGATCATCGTAGATATGATGGGTGGCGACAACGCCCCCCTGGCCGTGCTGGAAGGCGCGGCTGCTGCCGTGAAGGAATACGGCGTCCAGCTCATCGGCGTGGGCGACGAGGCCCTTGTCCGCAAGACCGCCGCCGACAACAACATCTCTCTGGACGGCATCGAACTGGTGAACTGCACTGAGGTCATTGAGATGTGCGACGAGCCGGCCAGGGCCATCCGCACGAAGAAGGATTCCTCCATCGTCGTGGGTCTGAATATGCTCAAAGAGGGCAAAGGCGACGCCTTCGTCTCCGCCGGCAGCACCGGCGCGCTCCATGTGGGCGCAAGCCTCATCGTCCGCACCCTGCGGGGAATCAAGCGCCCGGCGCTGGCCACCATGGTGCCGGCCCAAAATAAGGCGTATCTGCTGCTGGACTGCGGCGCCAATGTCGAGTGCCGCCCCGAGATGCTGGCCGCTTTCGCTGTCATGGGCAGCTGCTACGTGAACAAGGTGGAGGGCCGCACCTCCCCCAGCGTGGCGCTGGCCAACAACGGCGCAGAGGAGAGCAAGGGTACCCCGATGCTCAAAGAAGCCCATCAGCTGCTAAAGACCATTCCGGGCATCCGCTTCGTGGGCAACATCGAGCCCCGTGATGTGCCGAACGGCGACGTGGACGTGGTCGTCTGCGACGGCTTTACCGGCAACGTCATTCTCAAGCTGACCGAGGGCGTCGCCAAGATGCTGCTGGGGATGCTCAAGGGAATGTTCCTCAAGAATCTGGGCGGCAAGCTGGCCTATCTGCTGCTGAAGGACAGCGTGTCTGACCTCAAGCACCAGATGGACAGCGAGGAGTACGGCGGCGCACCCTTCCTGGGCGCAAAGCAGCCGGTCATCAAGGCTCACGGCTCCTCTAAGGCCAAGGGCATAAAGAACGCCATCCGTCAGGCTAAAATTTGCGTGGAGAACGATCTGTGCGGCACCATGCAGGCTGCGCTGGACGAACTGAACACTACCAAGGAATAACATCGCAAAAGGGAGTAAAAAAACATGAGCCATCAGTTGGAAACAATTATTGGTTACAAGTTCAAGCACCCGGAGCTGCTGGAAACGGCGCTCACCCACACCAGCTACGCCAACGAGACCCGCCCGCCCGTCAAACACAACGAGCGGCTTGAGTTTCTGGGCGACAGCGTGCTGCAGATCGTCTCGGCGGACTATCTGTTCCACGCCTATGCCGACCGCCCCGAGGGCGATCTGACCCGCATCCGCTCCAGCCTCGTCAGCGAGGGCGCATTGTTCCAGTTCGCTCAGGAGATCAATCTCGGCGATTACCTGCGTCTGGGCCGGGGCGAAGAGCACTGCGGCGGCCGCACCCGCCCCAGCGTCGTGTCGGACGCCTTTGAAGCCCTCATCGCCGCCCTCTACCTCGACGGCGGCATGGAGGTGGCAAAGAACTTCATCCTGCCCTTTATCACCGAGGGCAAGTACGCCGAGGCCGACTACAAGACCCGCCTGCAGGAGATCGTCCAGCAGAACCCCGAAGAGAAGCTGAGCTATGTGGTGGAACAGGAGACCGGCCCCGACCACAACAAGCATTTTGTGGTGGCCGTCCGGTTCAACTCGGACTGCGTGGCCCGGGGCGAGGGCCGCAGCAAGAAAATGGCGGAGCAGCATGCCGCCCGCGAGGCCCTGAAGCTGTTGGGCGTCATCAAGGAAAAGTAACATGGTGTTCAAGGAACTGGAAATTCAAGGTTTCAAGAGTTTCCCCGATAAGGTCAGGATACGCTTCGACGAGGGCGTCACCGGCGTCGTCGGCCCCAACGGCTCGGGCAAATCGAACCTCTCAGACGCGGTGCGATGGGTGCTGGGCGAGACCAGCTCCCGCCAGCTTCGCGCTGCCGGAAAGATGGAGGACGTCATCTTCGGCGGCACCCGCCGCCGGGGAGCCATGGGCTTTGCCATGGTGCGCCTGACGCTGGACAACAGCGCCCACACGCTGGACATCGACGCCGACGAAGCCGTCATCGGCCGCAAATACTACCGCTCCGGCGAGAGCGAGTACACTATCAACGGCCAGCTCTGCCGCCTCAAGGACATCTACGAGCTGCTGCTGGACACCGGCATCGGCCGGGACGGCTACTCCGTCATCGGACAGGGCCGCATCGCAGAGATCGTCGCCGCAAAAAGCAGCGAGCGCCGCGAAATTTTCGAGGAAGCCTGCGGCATCGCCAAGTACCGCTACCGCAAAAACGAGGCGGAGCGGCGTCTGGCTGCGGCGGCAGAGAACCTCGAGCGTCTGCGGGACATCCTCGACGAGCTGGAAGCCCGGGTCGGCCCGCTGGAAAAAGAGAGCGAGAAGGCCCAGCGCTTTCTCGAGCTCAGCGCCCGGCGGAAGACGCTGGAAGTCACCCTCTGGACCGACGGCGTCCACCGCGCCCGGGAGGCCGTCCGCCGTCAGGTGCGGGACTATGAGACCGCTCAGGCCGAGTATGAGAGGTTTGACCGGGAGGCCAGAGCCGCCGAGGCCGAGGCTGAGAAGATCCGTATGCAGGCACAGCAGCTGACCATTGCCGTCGAGCGCCTGAATGGGGATATTCGCAGCATCACAGAAGAGCTTTCCGGCAGCGACAGCCGAATCGCCGTGCTGGAAAACGACATCGCCCGCAACGAGGAGAGCGCCGCCGCACTGCGGGAGGACATCGCCGCAGGCGAGCAGGACAGCACCGAGGCTGCCGCCGCGCTGGAACGCCACCGCGCCGTGGCCCGGTCCATGGCAGCGGCAGGGGAAAAGCTGGCCGCAGAGCTGGCCGAGCTGGACGCGGAACTGCTGCGTCTGACCAGTGAGAACAACGCCAGCGGCGCCCGCCGGGACATCCTGCGGGCTGAGGTGGCCGACCTGACGGCGAAGCGTACCGAGGCACAGGTGGCGAAAGCCGCCGCCGAAGCCGCCGCTCAGGCCGCGCAGGAGCAGCTGCCCGCCCTCGCCGAGAACACTGAGGCCCTCGAGGCCCAGCGGGACGAGGCAAAGCAGGACCTTGCCGATACCATTGAGTACCGGAAGATGCTGGCCGAGAACGAAAAGCAGCTGGCAAATGTGAAGGCCGGCGTGGAGCTCAAGCTGAAAGGCCGTCGCACCGCCCTCAATGAGGCCGATGCCGCCGAGCAGAAGCTTGGCCGTGAACTGGACGCCGCCCGTCAGCGCCTCGGCGTGCTGAAAGAGCTGGAAAAGAACATGGACGGCTACCAGAACTCGGTCAAGACGGTCATGCGGGCCGCGTCGGCCCGCCGTCTGCGGGGCATCATCGGGCCGGTGTCGTCGATTTTGAGCGTCGAGCCGGGGCGGGAAGTCGCCATTGAAACGGCATTGGGCGGCGCACTGCAGAACATCGTGACGGAGAACGAAGCCGCTGCCAAGGCCGGCATCGCCCTGCTCCGCAGCGAGAACGCGGGCCGCGCCACCTTTCTGCCGCTGGACACCGTTCAGCCCGGCTTTTTCCGGGGGAGTCTTTCCGGTTCGGCCCGGCTGGCGTCCAGCCTCGTCAAGGCCGACCTCCGCTATGCGAACATCGTGTCGAATCTGCTGGGCCGCATCGTGGTGGTGGACGACATCAACGAAGCCTCCCGTGTGGCCCGGGAGCTGGGCTACCACAACAAGGTGGTCACGCTGGACGGTCAGGTCATCAACGCGGGCGGCAGCTTCACCGGCGGCAGCGTCCAGCGGTCGGCGGGCCTGTTCACCCGCAAGCAGGAGATGGAAGAGCTGCGCGTCAGGGCCGCCAAACTCCAGAAGGACTGCCTCGCGGCGCAGGACCGCACCGACGAGCTGAAAACACAGGTGGATGCGCTGGCCGCAGAGCTGACCGCCACCGAGAGCGAGATCATTACGGCGGCCAATGACCGCATCCGCGCCGAGGCCGAACAGAAACGCCTCGAGGCGGCTGTGGAGCAGTCGGAAGCAGCGCTCGCCGGGCGTCAGGATGAGATGGAGCGGCGGAAAGCCCAGCTGGACGCCGCCCGCGCCCGTGCCGAAGACGCCGCAAAGCAGGAAGAAGCCCTTGCCGCCGACATCGAGACGCGGACGGCCGAGCTGGAACGCATTGCCGAGGGCGACGACGCCTTCCTTGCACAGCAGCGGAGCCTCGCCGAGCGCCTGAGCGCCAAGCGGATGGAGCAGCTGGCCCGTCAGAAGGACGCCGAGCTGGCCCGCAGCCAGATCGAAGCGCTGGAAAAACAGGCCAGAGACGCTGAGAGCCGCCGCGCCGCGCTGGAAGAGAGCCTCACGGCCCTCGCCGCTCGCAGCGGGGCCTGTCAGGAAGAGATAGAGGCCATCCGCCGGGCCAAGACCGACAGCACCGCGCTCATCGCGGCAAAAGAGGCCGAGATACGCGAGGCCACCGAGAAGCGCCTGCTCTGCCAGAAGGACGAGACGGAGGCTCTTGCAAAAGGCCGCGCCGCCGCCGATGAGCGGGAAGAGATGGGCCGCGAGATGGCCCGTCTGGCGGAGCGGAAAGCCGCCGCCGAGGGCGAATACGACCAAATGGCCGCGAAGCTCTGGGACGAGTATCAGCTGACCCTCTCTCAGGCCGAAGAGCTCTGCGTGGAGTTCGAGAACGTGAACGTCCTCCGGGCGCAGGTGGCCGACCTGCGGGGCAAGATACGCGCTCTGGGCAACGTCAATGTCAGCGCCATCGAGGAGTATCAGGAAGTCAAGGCCCGCTACGACACCCTCCGCGCTCAGGTGGAGGACGTCGAGGGCAGCAGGAACGAGCTGACCAGAATGATCACCAGCCTGTCGGGCCAGATGAAAGACATCTTCACCGACAGCTTCCGGGCCATCAACGAGAACTTTGGCCGCGTCTTCACCGAACTGTTCGGCGGCGGCGAGGCCAGCCTTGTGCTGGAAGATGAGAGCGACGTGCTCTCCTGCGGCATCGGCATCCGGGTGGCCCCGCCGGGCAAGGTCATCAAGAATCTGGAAGCCCTGTCCGGCGGCGAGCAGGCGCTGGTGGCCATCAGCATCTATTTCGCCATCCTCGCCGTCAACCCCGCGCCCTTCTGCATCCTCGACGAGATCGAGGCCGCGCTGGATGACGCCAATGTCGTCCGCTTTGCGCAGTACCTGCGCCGGGTGAGCGACAAGACCCAGTTCATCGTCATCACCCACCGCCGCGGCACCATGGAGGCCG
>OLFY01003504.1_pt1 | contig 12711 bp, 8 predicted proteins | sample 1605611 | NCBI WGS metagenome assembly OLFY01 (sample SAMEA3888923, study PRJEB22519) | human gut metagenome | biome: human gut; feature: human-associated habitat; material: faeces | place: Denmark | collected 2011
CGCCGGAGCGGTGCTTAAGCCGTAAGGCGGGAATTGTGCGGTGTTGCCTTAAATTTACCTGAAAGGTGAGGATTATAATATGAACGAACAGCGTGTAGCGCGCGTGCGCGCCGAAATGCAGGCGCACGGCCTGACCCAAATGATCATCAGCGACTCCAAAAGCATCTGGTACCTGACTGGTGCCAGTGTGGAGCCGTATGAGCGCCTGATGGCGCTGTACCTGCCGGTGCAGGGCGAGCCGGTCATATTTTTGAACAAGCTGTTCTTTGTGCCGCAGGCTCCCTGCCGCGAAGTGTGGCACACGGACTCGGACAAGCCGGTGGAGCAGATCGCCGAAGTGGTGGACAAGACCAAGACTCTGGGCATCGACAAGGAATGGCCTGCCAAGTTCCTGATCCCTTTGATGGAGCTGTGCCCCGGTATGCCGGTAGTGCTGGCTTCCGACTGCGTGGATGCCTGCCGCGCCGTGAAGGATGCCGAAGAACAGATGCTGATGAAGGAAGCATCCCGCATCAACGATGAAACCATCCTGAAAGCGCGCGACTACGTCAAGCCCGGCATGACCGAAAAGCAGGTTGCCGAGTACATTGACAACGAGTACAAGAAAGCCGGCTGCGAGAGTGTGGCATTTACCACCATCGTATCCTTTGGTGCAAACGCCGCTGACCCCCACCACGAGCCGGACGATACTGTGCTGGAAAAAGGCGAATGTGTGCTGATCGATATGGGCTGCTGCAAGAACCGTTACTGCTCCGATATGACCCGCACATTCTTCTGCGGGGAGCCGAAGCCGGAGTATGCCGCCATCCATGACCTGGTGCGCCAGGCCAACGAAGCCGCCGAGGCGATGATCCACCCCGGCGTGCGCCTGTGCGATATTGACGCCGCCGCCCGTGACCTGATCACCAAAGCGGGCTATGGCGAGTACTTCAACCACCGTCTGGGCCACTTTATCGGTCAGACCGATCACGAAAAGGGCGATGTGAGTGCCGCCAACACCGATACCGTAAAGCCGGGCATGATCTTCTCCATTGAGCCGGGCGTATACCTGCCGGGCAAGTTTGGCGTGCGTGTGGAGGACCTTGTCATCGTGACCGAAACCGGCTGCGAAGTGCTGAACCATGTGGATAAGCATTGGAGCGTGGTGGGGGTGTGATTGGCCCCAGACCGGAAATGATAAAATTAAAAATTTGAAAAGGGGCGGAAGTGCTTGAAGAGATATGTTGTTCGCTTCCTTGCCGCACGATCCGTACAATAAGATTTATGCCCGTCCGTGGCGTCGGGGACGCCGCCCCTACAACAAATTTGTTGGTTTGTTATACATTCTTAATGAAAAATCGGATTAGGCCCCGGCGGGGTCGGGTGACCCCGCCCTACCGGGAGTTTACAGGTTTGTAACGCGATTTAAAACGATTTGTAGGGAACGGTCTTGACCGTTCCGGGTGTTTTCCTTATTTCCCTTTTGTTGGAATATTGTCCATGGGTTTCGGAACGGTCAAGACCGTTCCCTACAGAGCAAAAATACATAGAAAGCAACACATGACAACAGGCAGCAGCCCACAAAATAGGGCCGCTGCCTGATTTTTTATTTATTTTGTTATATTACGATTAAAGTTTCTTCGGTTCCTTCTTTTCAAAGCAGGAACCAAAACTCCCGTAAAACAACTCACGCACCCGGCAGCAGGGCAACGGCATCGCGCAGGATGGTGAGAGGGTCCTCGCCGCGCAGGACATGCAGGCTGATGTAGGGGCGGCCTACGGCGTTGTAGATCACGCGGTGCGGCATGGCATCCATCATGGCCCCCATCTGCGCCGGGGTCACAACATCGGTGTACAAAATCAGATTGTCGTTGCGCTGCACGATCTCCACAATGCCTGCGCGGGCGGCTGTCACGCGCACCAGGCTGATGTCCACCAACCCCTGCACACTGCGCGGCGGGTCGCCGTAACGGTCAATCAGCTCATCCAGTACATCCGTGGCATCGTCACGGGTGGTGATGGCCGCAATCTTCTTGTAGGCTTCGATCCGCCCGGCGGCATCGGGAATGTAGCTTTCCGGCAGATAGGCATCCACCGTAATGTCAACAAGGCAATCACTCTTGTCCGGCGCAGCAGGCTCGCCGCGGGCGGCTGCAATGGCCTGGTTCAGCATTTTTACATACAGCTCGTAACCAACCGCTTCCATGTGGCCATGCTGGCTGTGGCCCAGCAGGTTGCCCGCGCCGCGGATCTGTAAATCGCGCATCGCAATGCGGAACCCGGAACCAAAAGAGGTAAACTCCCGGATGGCTGAAAGCCGCTTGGAGGCAATTTCTGTCAACACTTTGTCGCGCTGGAAGGTGAAATAGGCATACGCCTTGCGGTTGGAGCGCCCCACACGGCCGCGAATCTGGTACAGCTGTGAAAGCCCCATGCGGTCCGCATTCTCAATAATCAGGGTGTTGCAGTTGCGCACATCCACGCCGGTTTCAATCAGGGTGGTACAGACCAGCACGTCGATCTCGTTGTCCAACAGCTGCTGCCAAACCGAGGAAATCTGCTCTTCCGTCATTTTGCCGTGGGCGATGCCGACCCGCGCACCCGGCACCAGCTTTTGCACCTTGGCGGCGCACTGCTCAATGGTTTCGACTCGATTGTACAGGTAATACACCTGCCCGCCGCGGGCCAGCTCACGCCGGATGGCTTCGGCAATAATGGCATCGTCATATTCCAGCACATAGGTCTCAATGGGCTGGCGCTCAAAGGGCGGCTGTTCAATGGTGCTCATGTCCCGGATGCCGGACAGTGCCATGTTCAGCGTGCGGGGGATCGGCGTGGCCGAAAGGGTCAGCATGTCCACCCCGATAAAGTTCTCTTTCAGCTTTTCCTTGTGTTTTACGCCAAAGCGCTGCTCCTCGTCAATGATGACAAGGCCCAGGTCTTTGAACTTTACATCGTCCGAAAGCAGGCGGTGGGTGCCCACCACAATGTCCACTGTGCCATCTTTCAGGCCGCGGATGGTCTCTTTCTGCTCTTTGGCGCTGCGGTAACGGCTGAGCAGCCCGATGCGGATGGGAAAGGCCTCCATGCGGGCGATGGCCGTGTTGAAATGCTGCCACGCCAGAATGGTGGTGGGGGCCAGGATGGCGCACTGCTTGCCGCCCATCACGCATTTGAACGCGGCGCGCAGGGCAACCTCAGTCTTGCCCACGCCGACATCGCCGCACAGCAGGCGGTCCATCGGCCAGGGCTGCTCCATATCGTGTTTGATCTCCGCCGCGCTGGAAAGCTGGTCCGGCGTTTCATCATAGGCAAAGCGCTGCTCAAAATCTCTCTGCCAGGTATCATCTGGTGGGAAGGCATGACCGTGCGCCCTTTTGCGGCGGGCGTACAGCTCAATCAGTTCCTTGGCCATCTGCTCGGTAGCGGCGCGCACCTTCTTGCGGGTCTTGGTCCACTCGGCCCCGCCCAGGCGGCTGAGCTTGACATTCTCCGAATCCCCCGGCGCGGTGTAGCGGGAAAGCAGGTCCAGCTGGGTGACGGGAACATACAGCACATCTTTTTTATCGTACTCAATGCGCAGGTAGTCTTTGGTAACGCCCTGAACCGCCATTCGCTGGATGCCCGCATACCGGCCAATACCGTGGTTCTGGTGCACCACCAGATCGCCCGGTGTGATCTCGGTCAGGCTGTTCAGGGCATCTTTGGCCTTTTTACGCTTTTTCTTCTGGGAGCTGGTTTCGCCAAAGGCACGGCCTGTCAGCAAAGCATACTTGGCAAACGGAAATTCGCACCCAGCGGAAAGGTGCCCCGCCAGAACCTGCACCAGCCCGGCAGCGGGGGGTGCTGCAGCATCGGTGGTAACCAGAATGCCTTTATCGCGCAGGTCGCGTGCCAGACCGGCTGCGGCACGGTCGGTGCCGGCCAGCAGGGTAACGGTATAACCGGCATCGCACAGCGGTTTCAAATCCTCCAGCAGCCCGGCGACTTCGCCATTCCAGGCAGGCAGGGTGTGAGCCGGGGCGTTGATGATATCTTTCAGCGGCTGATCCGGCATGCTGCGGGCAAAGTTCTCGGCACAGATGGTGCGGTAGTGTCCGGTTTTGGACCACAGGTAGCTTAGGTCCGCGTATAGGTTATCCAGCCCGGCGCAGAGGACGCCGTCCAGGATCAGGGATTTCAGTTCCTCGCCCCGGCGGTAGGCGGTCGCGCGGTCGGCTTCCCGAATGGAAGCAGGCTCTTCGGCTACAAGGATCGGGTCGTCAAAATAATCCAGCACGGTGGCGGGATGGGGGTAGCGCACGGCCAGGTATTTGTCCATGTTGACCGGCACGGCACCGCCATCCAGCAGGTCCAGATCGGCGGCCATACAGTCTGCCATGGCGGTTTTCTTTTTGCCGCGCTGCTTGGCCAAAAAGGCCCGAAGCTGCTCGGCGGCATCGGCAGGCTTGCCGAACAGAACTTCCCGCGCGGGGCTCAGGTAAAACTTATCAATGGCATCCTCGCGGCGCTGGGTGGTCAGGTCAAAGGTGTGCAGGGTATCAATCTCATCACCCCAAAATTCCATACGAACCGGCATTTTCTGGTCGGGAGCAAAAATATCCACAATATCGCCGCGCACAGAGAACTGGCCGGGGCCATCCACCTGGGCCCGGCGGGTGTAGCCGGCACCAAACAAGGCGGCCAGCAGGTCATCCCGCAGCAGAGTATCCCCCGCATGGAGGGTGCGGGTGTTGGCGCAGAAATCCTCTTTTGGGGTGGTGAACTGGGTCAGGGCTTCCGCGGGCACAGCCACGGCGCGCAGCCGCCCGCCTACCAGCTCGCCCAGCACAGCCAGGCGGCGGTACTCGTATTCGCGGGCGGTGCCCTCAATGGGGCGCAGCACATAGTCCCGCGCCGGGAACACGGCAGCGGGAATGCCCAGCGTGTTCAGGTCAGCAGCAAAGCGGGTGGCTTCGGCCTCGCCGGGGGTCACGATGCACAGCGGCTTATCCAACTGGCGGCACAGCGCGGCATACACCTGTGCGCGGCCGGATGCGGGCAGCCCAAACAGGGCGCATGCACCTTTGCCGGAAAGCGCGTGGCTCAGTTTTTTGTATTCGGTTGTGGTGGTAAACAATGCGTCAAACATGGTGCCTCCTGCGCTTGCGCATGATAGGGCGGGTGATGTATAATTTTGAGGATACGAGTAATACGAGAGTTTTTGCCCCTTCTTTGAAAAGAAGGAATCGAAAAAGTTCGGCAGAATAAAGAAATTAAATAATGCTGCAATAAGGAGCAGAATATAGAAAGATGACAAAACATAAAAATGTAGCGCTGGATGAGCTGCGTATTCTGGCGGCGCTGATGGTGCTGGGCGTGCATACCGGGCAGAAAGTTGGCCTGGGGGATGCCGCCGCGGTTGGCGCGCAGGGGGTGCAACTGTTTTTTGTGCTCAGCGGGTACCTGGCCGCGGCCAGCCTGAGCCGCCACCCGGAGCCGCTGCCGTATTACCAGCGCCGCATCCGGCGGATCCTGCCGCTGTACTGGCTGGTGCTGGTGCTGCGCTGGCTGTTCGATGCGGTACGCTATCTGGCGGCGGGCGCCAGTGCAGCCCAGCTGTTTGGCCCCGGCGGGCCGTGCGGGCCGGGTTACCTGCGGTACTTTGTATTTTTGCAGATGTGGCTGCCCAGTGATAACTGGATGCTGTGGAACAACCGCAACGTGCTGTGGACGATGAGCGCCTTTGCGTTCTTTTATCTGCTGGCCCCGTGGCTGTACCGGCTGTGCAAACGCTTTTGGGGTGCGCTGGCGTTGCTGGTGGTCTGCCTTGCGGTGAAGGGCAGGATCGGCGGCTTAATTGAAAGCAGTCTGGCGGCTTTCCCGGCAGAAGCCAACATCAGCGAGTTCAGCGCAAAAACGCCGGTCATGACGCTGTACTGCTTTATCTTTGGCATGGCGGCGTTTGCGGCAGTGCGGGAGAACAAGCAGTTTTTATACGGGGCATTCTGCATTCTGCTGGCAGTGCTCACCAACTTCCAGCGGGCAGGGTTCGAGTGCGTGTTTACGGTGCTTGTTCTATTGGCCGTGCAGAACCCGCAGGGCGTTGGCCTGGCGGAAAATCAGAAGTTCGCCCAGGCCGTGGAATTTGTGGGGGCGGGCAGCTTTTGGCTGTACCTGGCCCACCCGCTGGTGCTGGAGCTGCTGCCCAACACCGCGATGGGCGGCGCAGCCGCGTGGCTGTGCTTCGCCGGGGTATATGCCGTCTGCCTGATGGTGTGCTATGCGCTGTACACGCTTTTTGTGCGCCGGTATGAGCAGCGCTTTGCGTAACCATTGTACTATATTTGCAGCAAAACGGCAAAGTGAATTTTGAGAGAAGCGTTGTATGGAACGACAAATGGCGAGCGGCCCATCTGGGACGCCCGCCATTTGTATGATTGGAAAAGCTGTGCTCTTATCTTGTAGAGAACGTGAGGACGAACATTGTTCGCCCGCGGACGTTGGCCGTATGCAGGGTGGAATATGTGGCAAGACCCGTCATGCGGGACGATGACGAGCATCGTCCCCTACAAATCATTTGCAGCGTTTATCACCATCGGCAAAGTTTTCCACAGTGTGCACACCCCTGCAGGTGTTCCATTAAACCACATCCCGTGTAATGATGGATTGCAAATTTGAAGTGAGAACGCTTCCTTTGCGGGCATCTTACACAGAAAACAGGAAGGGGCGCACACTGTGCGCCCCTACGGAACGCCTATCCGCGCTCAGTGGTTGAATTTATTCTGCGCTTCGCCCAGCTTGCCGGCCATCAACAGGCGGCAGGCGGCTTCCACGTCGGTGTGGCGGCCGGTCACAAGCTTGGCGTCATCGGGCGGGAACTTGCCCAGCACCCAGTCAGCCAGATCATAATCCGGGCGCGGCTTGGCGCCAACGCCAATGCGGATGCGGTAAAAATCCTCGCCGCCGGTGGAAGCGATAATGCTCTTTAGCCCGTTGTGCCCACCAGCAGAACCGGAGGGCCGGATGCGGATGTGCCCCGGCTCCTGTGCAATGTCATCGCACAACACAATAATGTGGTTGCGCGGGATCTTGTAAAATGCCGCGGCGGGGGCGATGCTCTGGCCGCTCAGGTTCATGTAGGTCAGCGGCTTTAGCAGCATCACTTTGCGGCCGTCCACCTGGGCAATGCCGTAAAGGCCCTGCCATTTGCTTTTGTTGATCTCGCACCCCCAGGCTTCGGCCAACGCATCCAGCGCGGCAAAACCGGTGTTGTGGCGGGTGCCGTCATATTTCGGCTCCGGGTTGCCCAGACCGGCAATCAGCCAGTCTGCCCCGGAACCACCTCCAAATAGTCCCATAGTAAAAATCCTTATAGTAATTTTGTGATTTTAGTGTGCACCAGGGGCAAAGCGTTCCACTGTGTCCCGGATGGTATCCAGGAAGGATTCTGCACCTAAGGTGTTGACCTTGAAAAACACAGCCTGGCTGCCGCCGGATGTGATGGCGGAAAGCCGGATCTGCCCGTCAGCTTCCAGCAGGGTCAGGCTCATGGTAACACGGCCATTGCCAATGGCACTGTAGCGTTCGTATACCCGCACGGCACAGCGGCCGGTGCTGAAGTTGAAATCACTGGAACCTTCCAGCGTGGCCGAAACACTTTGTTTTACAACAGCGTCCAGCTCGGTCAGGATGGTGGTAAAATCCCCGGTCAGGGTGCGTTCCAAAATGGCCATGGCAGCAATCCTCCTTGCAGCAGGTCAGGGGGCATCAACCGTTTTTCTTTTCGGCTTCCAGCTTCTGTTTTTTGGCAACGTATTTTTCCAACTTCTTGGCGCCCCAGGCGGCAACTTCGGCCTGCTTGGCGCGCTCAATGCCCAGGGCACCGTCCGGCACATCGTGGCCGATGGTGGAACCGGCAGCGGTAAAGGCACGGCTGCCCACCTTGACCGGCGCCACCAGGTTGGTGTTGCAGCCGATGAACGCATAATCGCCGATGGTGGTGCGGTACTTGCCCTCGCCGTCATAGTTGCAGGTTACGGTGCCGCAGCCAAAGTTGCAGTACTTGCCCACATCGGCATCGCCAATGTAAGTCAGGTGGCTGACAGTGTTGCCCTCGGCAAAGTTGGCGTTCTTGGTTTCCACATAAGCGCCCAGGTGCACGCCCTCATCCGTCACGGTGCCGGTGCGCACATGGGTAAAGGGGCCAATCTTGTTGTTGGGGCCCAGATGGCTGTCATAACACTGGCTGGCGTTCACGGTGGAACCAGCCTCAACAATGGTGTTCTCCAATAAGGTATTGGGGCCGATGACGCAGTTTGCCCCGATGACGGTTTTGCCGCGCAGGATGCAGCCCGGCAGGATCACTGCGCCGGGTGCAATCTCAACTTCGGGGTCAATAAAAACCTGGTCGCTGATGAACTCCACACCGTTCTGCAGGTGCTTTTCAAAAGTTTCTTCAAAGGCCGCTTTGGCGGCAAGGTATTTGGCTTTCGCTTCGGACATAAAAATACCCCTTTCTGTTTTGGGCCAAAAGAGTATACGGCCCTACAAAAAAGCCCCGGAACAGGGCTGAAGCCTGCCGGGGCGGGATGAATTGAAAAAAGTGTTGCAGGATGTAATAAAATAATGTTTCCCAACTTCTCACCCATTATAATTTACCGCATTTTTGGTCAAATTGCAAGAGCCTGACCCCAAAACTTTGTAAGATTTTCGGCGAAAATATTCGCCATTTATTTAACAATGTACTGGAAATTCCGGGCTGAGTCTGTTATAATGGACTTTGCAAGAGAGAAAATTCTTATTTTGCGGGTGTGCGCGGCACACCGGGAAGAAACCGTAATTTTGTTGGAGGTAACCTATGAGCAAGAAGTTTTTGTATTTGTTCAAAGAGGGCCATGACGCATTTGGCGGCGACCAGACGACCATGAAGAACATTCTGGGCGGCAAGGGCGCTGGTCTGGCAGAAATGACCCATGCCGGCATGCCGGTTCCTCAGGGCTTCACCATCACCACCGAAGCCTGCACCCAGTACTATGCTGACAACCGTGAGATCAACGATGAGATCAAGGCTGACATCTTCAAGTACATGGGAATCCTGGAAGAGCAGACTGGCAAGAAGTTCGGCGATATTGAGAACCCGCTGCTGGTTTCCGTTCGTTCCGGTGCACGTCAGTCTATGCCCGGCATGATGGATACCATCCTGAACCTGGGTCTGAACGACCAGGCTGTTGAAGGTCTGGCAAAGAAGACTTCTAACCCCCGTTTTGCATATGACTGCTACCGCCGCTTCATCCAGATGTACTCTGACGTCGTCATGGAGCTGGGAAAGAGCTTCTTTGAAGAGCGTATCGATGCTATGAAGGAGCGCAAGGGCGTTAAGCAGGATATCGAGCTGGACGCTGAGGACCTGAAGGAACTCGTCAAGGAGTTCAAGGCCATCTACCTGGAGAAGCAGGGCGAAGAGTTCCCGCAGGATCCGAAAGAACAGCTGATCGGCGCTGTCAAGGCCGTCTTCCGTTCTTGGGATAACCCGCGCGCCAACGTTTACCGCAAGATGAACGAAATCCCCTACGAGTGGGGCACTGCTGTCAACGTTCAGCAGATGGCTTTCGGTAACTCCGGCATGCGTTCCGGCACCGGTGTTGCTTTCACCCGTAACCCCGCTACCGGCGAAAAGAAGCTGATGGGCGAGTACCTGATCAATGCTCAGGGCGAAGATGTCGTTGCCGGCATCCGTACTCCTTCCCCGATCAGCAAGCTGCACGAGGAAATGCCTGAGGTTTACGATCAGTTCGTTGAGATCGCAACCCGCCTGGAAAACTACTACAAGGATATGCAGGACATGGAGTTCACCATCGAAGATGGCAAGCTCTTTATGCTGCAGACCCGTAACGGCAAGCGCACCGCACAGGCTGCTCTGCAGATCGCCTGCGACCTCGTTGATGAGGGCGTTATCGATCAGCGTACCGCTGTACTGCGCGTTGAGCCCAAGCAGCTGGATACCCTGCTGCACCCGCAGTTTGACGCTGCTGCCCTGAAGGCTGCTGAAGCAATCGGCAAGGGCCTGGCCGCTTCTCCGGGATCTGCCTGCGGTCGCGTTGTCTTCAGCGCTGAAGATGCTGAAGAGAAGGTCAAGGACGAAGCTTGGAAGAAGGTCGTTCTGGTCCGTCTGGAAACCAGTCCCGAAGATATCGTCGGCATGCAGGTTTCTCAGGGCATCCTGACCGTTCGCGGCGGCATGACCAGCCACGCAGCTGTTGTTGCACGTGGCATGGGTACCTGCTGTGTTTCCGGCTGCGGCAATGATAACGATGTTGCTATCGATTACGATGCAAAGGTTATCACCATTAACGGCCACACCTTCCATGAGGGTGACTGGATGAGCATTGATGGCTCTACCGGCAACATCTACGAAGGCCAGATCGCTACCGTCGCTTCCACCGAGAACGCTAACTTCAAGCGCTTTATGAGCTGGGCTGACGAAGCACGCCAGATGAAGGTTATGACCAACGCCGATAACCCGCGCGATGCACAGAACGCTGTCGATATGGGCGCTGAAGGCATTGGCCTGTGCCGTACCGAGCATATGTTCTTCGCTGAGGATCGTATTGCTGCTGTGCGTGAGATGATCTGCGCACGTACCGTTGAAGAGCGCAAGGTTGCCTTGGCTAAGGTTGAGCCGTTCCAGGAAGCTGACTTTACCGCTATGTACCGCATCATGGGCGATCGTCCGATGACCATCCGTTATCTGGACCCGCCTCTGCATGAGTTCCTGCCCACCAAGGCTGAGGATATCGAAGCCCTGGCAAAGGATATGGGCATGACCACCGAAGAGCTGAACAACGTTGTTGTCAGCCTGCATGAGTTCAACCCCATGATGGGCCATCGTGGCTGCCGTCTGGCCGTTACCTATCCGGAAATTGCCGAGATGCAGACCAATGCTGTGATCAAGGCTGCCATCAAGGTTTCTGCTGAGACCGGCAAGATGATCACCCCGCACATCATGGTGCCCCTGGTTGGCGAAGTGAAGGAGCTGAAGTACGTCAAGGACGTCATCGTCAAGACTGCTGACAAGCTGATCGCTGACGCTGGCGTTGACATGAAGTACCAAGTTGGCACCATGATCGAGATCCCGCGTGCCGCCCTGACCGCAGGTGAGATCGCTAAGGAAGCTGACTTCTTCAGCTTCGGTACCAACGACCTGACCCAGATGACCTTCGGCTTCAGCCGTGACGATGCTGCTAAGTTCCTGACCGCTTACTATGATACCAAGATCTACGAGAGCGATCCGTTCCAGCATCTGGACCAGATCGGCGTTGGCAAGCTGGTTAAGATGGCTGCCCATGACGGCCGCGCAACCAACCCCAACTTGGGTCTGGGCATCTGCGGCGAGCACGGCGGCGACCCCTCCAGCGTTGAGTTCTGCCACAACGTTGGCCTGGATTACGTTTCCTGCTCTCCGTACCGCGTTCCCATCGCACGTCTGGCCGCTGCTCAGGCTGCTATTAAAAATCCCAGAGCATAAGGCTTTTATAACGAGCTATCGTTAAAAAGCGAGCATAAAATAAGGCTCACCGTCAATTTTGGCGGTGGGCCTTATTTGTTTGCTCATGTATGAGATGAATTGCGTTTAACACGGAGCTGCTTTCCAGAACCATCACAGATACACCTCCACGGTCAGGTCGGTTCACGCTGCACGGCGGAACTGGTGGGGCAGCTTGTTGGCTTCACGGTAACGCTTGGCGGTTTCAAAGTCGATTGCCTTAAATTTTTCTTAAAAGCAAAGATTATATCTTACGCTCAGCGTGTCGAAAAAATCTCCCTCTGCGAGACAGACTCCCCCGATACGGGAGAGGTGGCGCTTGCGCCAGAGGGGGAGCGGTGTCTCGAAGGGGCGGAGGGAGAGAACCTTGTCATAGCCCGAAATATTTCGGGCAGCCGCACAGTTCTCTCCCCCACTGCCTGCGGGCGGAGCCCTTCGGGCCCGGGCCCCTCTGCCGCTGGCGCGACATCTCCCCACACCGTGGGGAGTCACCCTCGCAGAGGGGGCCAAGGGGTGAGCACACCTTTTTCGACAGTTTACATCTTACGCTATTTCTTTTTCCATTGCCTTGTAGCCGATTAATACGGTCCACACGTATGCACAGGTTTTTGGAATCATCAGCATGCCGATCATCGGAATTACATCAGCCCACAGTACAACTGGAATATAGAATGCAAAGCTCAGGACGATTGTCAGCCACATCCAACGGAAAGCGCTATCATTATTTTCTTTTGCGCTTTTATAGAACAAAGCGATGATAATCAATCCCATCAGTGCAAACGGAATATTCCGATAGATTCCCCAGGAAAGCGGGGCGGCTGCACTGAGCCAGGCATTCTGGGGCATCATACACAGAACAATCCTTAACCCTGCAAGACCATAAATGGCTGCTGTAGTTGCTTTACAGCCTTTGATCTGATAACGCTCACGCCATATATGATAGAGTACGACATAAAAAATAGTCATAGTGATAGAGGTAATCCACTTGCCTAACCCCAGCTGTACGGTAAAGTTCTCAAGACCGGTTGTACAAAGCGCTACTGCACGAGGAACCAGATGGAATGCATCTCCGCTTCCTAAAAGAACTGCCATGATTCCAAACATGGTAAACTGACGGTTTCCTTTGCTTTTACGGATCATTAAAATCCCGATCGTGATTACCGAAAACAAATATACGGTATCAAATAAAGTTTCTACAATTGCCTGCA
>OLFY01003505.1_pt1 | contig 12711 bp, 8 predicted proteins | sample 1605611 | NCBI WGS metagenome assembly OLFY01 (sample SAMEA3888923, study PRJEB22519) | human gut metagenome | biome: human gut; feature: human-associated habitat; material: faeces | place: Denmark | collected 2011
CGGTGGCCGGCGCCCTTGAACTCGGGGGAGGTGGCGCGCTTCATATTGCCCACCGCCACGGCGAAGGAGATCAGGGTCGGTGGAACGTCAAGCTGCTCGAACGTGCCGGACATGGAGTCCTTGCCGCCGATCGCGCCCGCGCCCAGATCCACCTGGGCCATCAGGGCGCCCAGCACGGCGGCCATCGGCTTGCCCCACCGTTCCGGCTCGTCACGCAGCTTCTCGAAATACTCCTGGAAGCTTAGGTACGCCTTCTCATGTTCGAAGCCGGCGGCAACCAGCTTCGAAAGCGATTCGACCACGGACAGGTACGCGCCCGTGAACTGGTTCTGCTCCATGATGTACGGGTTGAACCCCCAGGCCATCGCGGAGGCGGTGGTGGTTTCGCCGAACACCGGCAACTTGGCGACCATGGCCATGTTCGGGGTCAGCTGCTTCCTACCGCCGAACGGCATGAGCACGGTGCCCGCGCCGATGGTGGAGTCGAAACGCTCGGAAAGACCCTTGTTGGAAGCCACGTTCAGGTCGGTGAGCATGGTGTGCATGCGCTCGGAAAGCGTGCCGGAAGTCCACGGCGTCGTGTAGCCGTGCTGCGCCTCGACATGCACCACCTGATGCTTCGGAGCGCCGTTGGAGGCGAGGAATTCGCGGGAAAGGTCCACGATCGTGTCGCCGTTCCACACCATCGTCATGCGCGGATCCTCGGTCACGGTCGCAATGACCTCGGCCTCGAGGTTCTCTTCCTTGGCGTAGCCGAGGAACTCGTCCACATCTTCGGCGGCCACGTCCACGGCCATGCGCTCCTGGGATTCGGAGATCGCCAGTTCGGTGCCGTCAAGACCCTCGTACTTCTTGGACACCTTGTTGAGGTCCACGTACAGGCCGTCGGCCAGCTCGCCGACCGCCACGGACACGCCACCGGCGCCGAAATCGTTGCAACGCTTGATCAGACGGCACGCGTCACCACGGCGGAACAGACGCTGCAGCTTGCGCTCAACCGGCGCGTTGCCCTTCTGCACTTCGGCGCCGTCAAGCTCCAGCGATTCGACGTTATGCGCCTTGGAAGCGCCGGTGGCGCCGCCGATGCCGTCACGACCGGTGCGGCCGCCGAGCAGGATGACCTTGTCTCCCGGAGCCGGGGTCTCGCGGCGCACATGATCGGCCGGAGTCGCGGCCACGACCGCGCCGACCTCCATGCGCTTGGCCACATAACCGGGGTGATAGATCTCATTCACCTGGCCGGTGGCCAGACCGATCTGGTTGCCGTAGGAGGAGTAGCCGGCCGCGGCGGTGGTGACGAGCTTACGCTGGGGGAGCTTGCCCTCAAGCGTTTCGGAAACCGGCACGGTCGGATCGGCGGCACCGGTCACACGCATCGCCTGATACACGTAGGAACGGCCCGACAGGGGGTCGCGGATGCAGCCGCCGATGCAGGTGGCCGCGCCACCGAACGGTTCGATCTCGGTCGGGTGGTTGTGCGTCTCGTTCTTGAACAGGAACAGCCAATCCTCGTCATGGCCGTTCACATCCACCTTCACCTTGACGGTGCAGGCGTTGATTTCCTCGGATTCGTCGAGATTCTTCAGAATGCCGTTCTTCTTAAGCCACTTCGCGCCGATCGTGCCCATATCCATCAGGCATACCGGCTTGGCGTCGCGGCCCAGCTCGTGACGCATCTCAAGATACTTGTCGAACGCGGCCTTGACGGTGGCATCGTCGATCGAAACCTCGTCAAGTTGCGTGCCGAACGTGGTGTGACGGCAATGGTCGGACCAATACGTGTCGATCACCTTGATCTCGGTGATCGTCGGGTCGCGCTGCTCCTCGGTGAAGTGCTCACGGCAGAACTGCAGGTCGGCCAGATCCATGGCGAGACCACGGTCCTCGATGAACTGCTCAAGCTCGGCGTCGCTCATAGAACGGAAGCCGTCGATGACTTCCACCTTGCCTGGCACCGGCACCTGGGTCTTCAGCGTGGTCTTGACATCCAGAGAGGCTTCACGGGCTTCCACCGGATTGATCACGTAATGCTTGATGGCCTCGACATCGGCTTCGGAAAGTTCGCCTTCCAACGCATACACCTTGGCGGAACGAACCGTCGGACGCTCGCCTTGGGAGATCAGCTGGATGCACTCGCTGGCGGAATCCGCACGCTGGTCGAACTGGCCGGGCAGATACTCCACCGCGAACACGGTGTCGGAACCGAAATCAGGCAGGTCGGCGTAGACGTTGTCCACCTGCGGCTCGCTGAACACGGTCGGCGTGGCCTGGGTGAACAGCTCCTCGCTGATGCCTTCCACGTCGTAACGGTTGACGAGACGGACGTTCTTCAAAGCTCCGATGCCGAGAATGGTGCGCAACTCGTTGGCGAGCTGCTGGGCCGCGACGTCAAAGCCCGGCTTCTTTTCCACGTACACGCGAAAAACCATGGTCAACTCCTTGAAAAAAGAGAGGTTATTGGATTTGGATTGACAAAAGAATGAAGGATTGCGATATAACAAGGAAGCCCGCATCCGGCTTTCGCTTCAGATGCGGGCTTGCAAACGCATTACTCTGCGACTTCGATGCCCTCGGACTTGGCGAGCTCGGCCAAGCGGCTTTCGATCTCCTCGTATGCCGGGATGATGTCGCCCAGGTCGCGGCGGAACAGGTCCTTATCGAGGTGCTCCACCTTGCCGGAATGGTCGCGCTGATCCCACAGACGGCAGGAATCCGGCGTGATTTCATCGGCGAGCAGCAGCGTGCCGTCGGAGGTGCGGCCCATCTCGATCTTGAAATCGACCAGCTTGACGTCGATCTTGGCGAAGATTTCGATCAGGGCTTCGTTGATGCGACGGGCGAGCGGCGCGATTTCGGCCAGATCCTCGCGGGTGCACACATCGAGCGCCACCAGATCGTCGTCGTTCACGAACGGATCGTGCAGGTCATCGTTCTTCAGGAAGTACTCCAGCACCGGTTCCTTGAGCTCGATGCCCTCTTCGACGCCCAGGCGGGAGCAGAAGTGGCCGGCCGCGGTGTTACGCAGCACGATCTCGAGCGGGAACATCGTGACCTTCTTGACCAGCTGGGAGGTCTCGCCCACGCGTGCCACCAGGTGGCTGTCGATGCCGCGCTTCTTGAGCAGATCGAAGATCAACGTGGTGATGAGGTTGTTCAGCCTGCCCTTGCCGGCGAAGTCTTCCTTCTTTTCGCCGTCACCTGCGGTAGCGGAGTTCTTGTATTCGACCCAGAGGACCTCCGGATCGTCAGTTGCGTACAGTTGCTTGGCTTTGCCCTCGTAGAGCTTTTCCAACTTCTCCATTACTCGCCTTTCCTGGTGTGTGGGAGGTAGATAGTTTGGTGAACTTGACGGTTAACAAGATACCAACGGGAGGCTACAATCGCGCGACTTTTGGGCGCGTTCCGGCAGCCTCGTCTCAGCATCCGGCGATAGCCGTCAAACGATTGCGATGTCGAGCGATTCGGCCACGTTCCCGGCTTTGGCGCGCGCATCCGCCTCGTTGCCGCCGATGGCCAGCGCGACTGCCATGCGTCGGTGCCCATGCACTTCCGGCTTCGCGAAGATACGCAGGTCGGTACCCGGTTCGGCGAGCGCGGCGGCGACGTTGCGGAATTCCGCTTCGCCATCGCCCTGGACGACGATCGCATGGCTTGCCGCGACGGTGCCTTGCGGAATCGACAGGGCGACATGTTCCTGTGTGATCGGCAGGCCGAGGATCGCGCGCGCGTGCAATGCGAATTCGCTCAATCGCTGGGAAGCCATGGTGACCATGCCGGTATCGTGCGGACGAGGGGAGACCTCGTTGAACAGCACGTTTCCGTCGGTCAGCACGAACAGTTCGACGCCGAACACGCCCCAGCCTTTTTCGCCGGATGCCTTGGCCTTCGCCACCAGACCTTCCACGGCGGTTCGTGCGATGTGCTGGGCCTGTTCGAGCACGTCCGGCGTGAAGGTGGCCGGCTGCCAGGATTCGCGGTAGTCGCCGCTTTCCTGACGTTGTCCGATTGGAGCGCAGGTCACGATGCCGGCGCTGGAGCTGACGGTCAGTACGGTCAGCTCGTAGTCGAGTGGAGCGAGCGCCTCCACGATCACGCGTGACACGTCGCCTTCGTCGTGTGCGCGGCGGCCTTCCTGCGCTTCGGTCCAAGCCGCGTCGATCGCTTCCGTGGAACGTACCACGGACTGTCCGTGGCCGGAGGAGCTCATGATCGGCTTGACCACGCATGGATAGCCGACGATTTGCGCGCCCTCACGTAGTTCTTCCAGAGAGCCGGCGAAACGGTACGGGGTGGTCGGCAGTCCCAGTTCCTCGTGTGCGAGCACGCGCAGGCGTTCGCGATCCATGCAGATCGCCGCGATTTCGGCGCTCGGCACCACCTGCGCGCCACGTGCTGCGGCGGCCGCAAGCTCGGAAGTGGCTATCGCTTCGACTTCCGGCACGATGATGTCCGGCTGGATTTCGTCGAACAGCGCGCGCAGCTGGTCCGCGTTGGCCATGTCGAGCACGCGGTATTCGTGCGCCACCTGTTGTGCCGGCGCACCGGCGTAGGAATCGGCCGCGCACACCCATGCGCCGAGTCTCATCAGTTCGATGGTGACTTCCTTGCCCAGCTCGCCGGAGCCAAGGAACAGAACACGGGTCGGATGCTTGCCAAGCGGAGTGCCGAGGGCACGATTCTCTTCAGTCATGACTTCTATTGTGCCATCGGCGTAGGATGGAACGCATGTCCGAGAATGAGAAGAATGAAACGCAACCCCCCCTGACCATTGCCATGGTGGTCGACACGTCGGGGAATCGGGGCAATGGCACCTCGAATTCGGCGTTGCAGTGGGCGCAGGAGCTGGAGCGCCAGGGGCATCATGTCCGTTTGGTGGGCATCGGCGCGCCCGAATATCCCGCGCGCGTCAATCATGTGCCGTTGGTCAGCTGGGTGGCGAAGAAGCAGCAGATGCAGTTCGCCGAGCCGAGCGACACGCTGTTTCGCAAGGCGTTCGATGGTGTGGACGTGGTGCATATCTACACGCCGTTCCGTTTCGGCCAGCATGCCTGCAAGGTCGCCAAACAGATGGGCATCGCCGTTACGGCCGGCTACCACGTGCAGCCGGAGAACGTCACGTATTCCGCGGGGCCTTTGAAATATGTGCCCGGCATCGACTCGTTCATCTACTGGCTGTTCGACATATGGCTGTACCGCAAGATCGACCATGTGCATGTGCCGACCGAATTGGGTGCGAGCCTGCTGCGCTCGCATGGATACAAGTCGAAGCTGCATGTCATCTCCAACGGCTACGAATCGCGGTTCACGCCGAAGCGGCAGCGCAAGGCGGACGAGCCGTCGCCGGTGCCGTTCCGTATCGTCGCGTCGGGACGACTGACCAATGAGAAGAACCATGTCGCGTTGATCCGGGCGATCGCCCGCTGCCGTCACGCGCAGGACATCGAATTGGTGATCGCCGGCACCGGGCCGCTTAAGAAGAGGTTGCAGCGTATGGCCGGACGGCTGTTGTCTCGTCCGGCTTCGATCGGATTCCACCGGAATGCCGACATGCCGGCGTTGCTGCGTTCCGGCGATCTGCTGGTGCATCCGTCGATCGCCGATCTCGAATCGGTGAGTGTCATCGAAGGCATGGCCGCCGGTCTGGTGCCGGTGATCGCCTCGTCGTCGCTGAGCGCGGCCGGCCAGTTCGCGCTGCTGGACGAATCGTTGTTCCCCATGGACGATGTGGACGCGCTGGCCCGTCGTATCGACTGGTGGATCGACCATCCGGCGCAGCTCGCCAAGTGGGGCGGCACCTACGCCGAACATACGAAAACCAATTATTCGGTGGAATCGTCCGTACGTAAGTTCGTCGCGATGGAACGTGAGGCGATCGCCGATAACCGTCGCTGAATGGCGCCTGCCGCAATCGCAATACAATCGTTATACATAAGCGAAAAGCCGGGAGCGATTTCCCGGCTTTCCTTGTTTTGCGGACTGTCTTTTACAGCAGTGCGACCAGCTCGTCCACCTGCTCGTCGGTCGTGGCCCAGCTGGTGCAGATGCGCATCACGGTATGCGTGTCGTCCGCCTTTTCCGTGAAGCCGAGACGGACGTCGCGTTGCAGACGTTCGGAGGTCTCGTTGTCGAGCGTGACGAAGATCTGGTTGGTCGGCGCATCGAAAGTCAGCGTGTAGCCACGTTCCACCAGCACCTTGCGGATACGGTCCGCGGCATCGTTGGCGTGGCGGGCGATGCGCAGGTACAGGCCGTCGGTGAACAACGTGTCGAACTGCAGTCCCAGCAGCCATCCCTTGGCCAGCAGCGCGCCATGCTGCTTGACGATCGTCACGAAATGCTTCGGCATGTTGCCGCGCGTGAACACCACGGCCTCGCCGAACATCGCGCCCACCTTGGTGCCGCCGATATAGAACACGTCGGCGAGACGCGCGATGTCCTCGATCGTCACGTCGTTGCCGGAGGCGGTCAGCGCGTAGCCGAGACGCGCGCCGTCGATGAACAACGGCATGTCGTACTTCGTGCAGACCTTGCGGATCGCCTCGAGCTCGGCCAGCGTGTACAGCGTGCCGTATTCGGTGGCCTGCGAAATGTACACGCAGCCGGGGAACACCATATGCGTGTAGTTGCCGTCCGCGTAGAACGTGGCGCAGTATTCGTCGAGTTCATCCGCGTCGATTTTGCCGTCATGGTGGGGGAGCGTGAGCACTTTGTGGCCGGTGAATTCGATAGCGCCCGCCTCATGCACGTTCACATGTCCGGTGGTGGCCGCCACCACGCCCGCATACGGTGGGGTGATGGCGTCGATGACGACCTGGTTGGTCTGAGTGCCGCCGACGAGGAAGAAGATTTCGGCGTCCGGGCATGCGCAGGCCTCGCGGATTTTGGCTTTCGCGCTTTCGCAGACGTCGTCGGTGCCGTAGCCGGGATACTGGTTGGTCGCGGTTTCGGCGAGACGGGCGATGATTTCCGGCGTCGCGGCGCAGGAGTAGTCGTTTTCGAAAGACAGCATGGTCGTTCCTTTTGTTGTGGGTTGCTTACGATCGGGAAAGTCTGGTTCCGCGTGTTCGGCCTCCGCGGATAGCAAAAAACCTCGGAATTTCTTCCGAGGTTTCATCGGGGTGGCTAACGCGGCTCGAACGCGCGACCTTCTGAACCACAATCAGATGCTCTACCAACTGAGCTATAGCCACCATGTTCTCACTTCCATTCGGAAGCGCAACGAATGGATACTATACACGATTTTTTGGATGTGCGCGCGTCGGCGTGTTGCGCTTTCGGCTGCCATGTGATGTTCATTATGTGAACGGAATGTTACGCACTTGATGGATGGGTGCCTAATTTGTGGGCAATTCCAACGGAAGATGTCACGAGGGGGTCGGCAGAAAGCCGGTCCCGTTTTGTTTTCCTCGAAAATGACTTCCATGGAAACGTGATTGAGAAAAGAGGAAACGATAATGCAGAAGATCAAGGCGTTTGGTGATTGGCTCACCAAATGGTTCACCGTGATCGTGATCGTATGGGCCGTGTTCAACTACTTCGTGCCGCAAACCAGCCTGTGGGGCAAGTCCTACACCGGATACTTCCTGGGCATCGTGCTGTTTGGCATGGGCCTGACGCTGACGCTCGACGATTTCAAGCGTATCCTCACCCAGCCGCTGATGGTCGTCGTCGGCACGGTGGCCCACTTCGTGATCATGCCGTTGGTGGCCGTGCTGCTGTGCTGGATCTTCCGTCTCGACGGCCCGCTTGCCGTGGGCGTGATTCTGGTCGGCTGCTGCCCGTCCGGCACCTCATCCAACGTGATGAGCTATCTGAGCCGTGGCGACGTGGCGCTTGACGTGTCCATCGGCATCCTGTCCACGCTGTGCGCGCCGTTCATGATTCCTCTGCTGATGCAGTGGCTCGCCTCCCAGTATGTGACCGTGCCGGTCGAGTCCCTGTTCCTCAACGCGGTCAAGGTGGTGCTGTTCCCGATCGCGCTCGGTGTGATCTGCCACGCCATCTTCAAGGAGAAGATCGAGAAGGTCACGGTGGCGCTGCCGATCGTGTCCCAGGTCGCCATCCTGCTCATCATCGGCGTCGTGGTCGCAGCCAATGGTTCGAAGCTGTTCGTGGCATCCTCGCTGCTTGCCATCCCGGTGGTCATCCTGCACAACCTGTGCGGCTACGCGCTGGGCTTCGGCTTCTCCAAGCTCATGTACAAGGTGTATCCGAAGGGCTTCCGCTACGCGCAGCAGAAGGCCATCACCTTCGAGGTCGGCATGCAGGATTCCGCTTTGGGCGCCACGCTGGCCCTGAGCTCCTTCGCGTCCAACCCGCTTGCCGCCGTGCCGTCCACCTTCTTCAGCGTATGGCACAACATCTCCGGTTCGGTGCTGTCCAGCTGGTGGCGCGAGCACGATGACAAGCATCAGATCCACCCGGATTCCGACAATGGCGAGAAGGGTTCCGCGGCCAAGGCTTCGGAAGCCGGGGACGCCGTCAAGGATGAGTCCGAGGAAACGGTCAACGCCTGAATGTGATTCGTGGCATCGGTCAGGCAGCCTCTGAACCGTACAGAACGGTTCAGAGGCTGTTCTGTTTTGACCTGTTTTTCCATGGCGATGTTAGATTGTGTTGCTTTGCGCTGAAGTTCGGTTAAGTATTGAAAATATTGGGATTTAGGGGTGTTTTGCCCCGTGTCATATGTTCGTTTGCGGTATACTAAAGGTGAAGGCCGGAGTTGCAGATCGGTCGAGAATTCGTCAGGTCGCAATGAGGCGCCGATGGCCGTGAGGCCCATGCGCAACGCCTTCAAGATATAACTGAAGAACAACCGAATATAGCGATTCGAGATGGCGGCATAGGCAGTACGGCGAGGGCGCCGGGCCGCATGGGGTTATGAAAAGACTCAGAGGTTTGAAGCGATGCGCGCAAGGTGGCGCGTGGGAGAGTGGCTCCGATGCCAGGATGGCGTCGGAGCCACTCTTCGTATAACGGCCGTTGCTGTCGCGACACGATTATCCAGCATTGTCCGGCAGACCTGTATACTGGTAATTCGTGTGTGCCAACGGCATGCCTTATGTAACAGGCGTGCGGGTTGGGATATCCCGGAACTCGATTGCATCACGCGCAGCAATGCGGCGGTGAGAGAGGGACGGGCCATCGGGCCGGTGGACTGTGGCTATCTTTACGATTCAGTGTCGTGGAGTGTGGATGCAGTGCGGCGGTCACACGAAAACAAGAGAAACCACTGAATCGGAGAATTCAAGTTGCCTACTATTGAACAGCTCGTCCGTAAGGGACGTCAGGCAAAGCCGAAGAAGTCCAAGACTTTGGCACTGAAGGGAAGCCCGCTGCGTCGTGGCGTGTGCACCCGTGTTTACACCACCACCCCGAAGAAGCCGAACTCGGCACTGCGTAAGGTGCGCCTGAGCTCCGGTGTGGAAGTCACCGCATACATCCCGGGCGACGGCCACAACCTGCAGGAGCACTCCATCGTGCTCGTTCGCGGCGGCCGTGTCAAGGATCTGCCGGGTGTTCGTTACCACATCGTTCGTGGCGCCCTCGATACCCAGGGTGTGAAGGATCGCAAGCAGGGTCGTTCCCTGTACGGAGCAAAGAAGGCGAAGTAAGAGATATGTCACGTAAAGGACCTTCCAAGAAGCATCAGCTGCTGCCGGATCCGATCTACGGTTCCACCGTTGTGGCACAGCTCATCAACAAGATTCTGCTTGACGGCAAGAAGTCAATCGCCGAGGACATCGTCTACAGCGCTCTCGACATGGTCAAGGAGAAGACCGACCAGGAGCCGGTCGCCGTTCTCAAGCGCGCTCTGGACAACATCCGTCCGTCCCTCGAGGTTCGCTCCCGCCGTGTCGGTGGCGCTACCTACCAGGTCCCGGTCGAAGTGAAGCCGGGCCGCGCCAACACGCTGTCTCTGCGCTGGCTCACCGACTTCTCCCGCGCCCGTCGCGAGAAGACCATGGCTGAGCGTCTGGCCAACGAAATCCTCGATGCCTCCAACGGCCTCGGTGCTTCTGTCAAGCGCCGCGAGGATACTCATAAGATGGCAGAGGCCAACAAGGCCTTCGCTCATTACCGCTGGTAATTAGTCGAGAACGAGAGTTAAGGAACAATCATGGCACTAGACGTGCTCAATGATCTCAACCAGATCCGTAACATCGGCATCATGGCTCACATCGATGCCGGTAAGACCACCACGACCGAGCGTATTCTGTTCTACACCGGTAAGAACTACAAGATCGGCGAGACCCACGATGGCGCCTCGACGATGGACTTCATGGCTCAGGAGCAGGAGCGCGGCATCACCATTCAGTCCGCTGCTACCACCTGCTTCTGGAACCGTCAGACCCATGACGAGAAGCAGAAGTTCCAGATCAACATCATCGATACCCCTGGCCACGTGGACTTCACGGCCGAGGTGGAGCGCTCCCTGCGTGTGCTCGATGGTGCTGTCGCCGTGTTCGATGGCAAGGAAGGCGTGGAGCCGCAGTCCGAGACCGTGTGGCGTCAGGCTGACAAGTACGGCGTTCCGCGTATCTGCTTCATCAACAAGATGGATAAGCTCGGCGCTGACTTCTACTACTCCGTCGACACCATCAAGACCAAGCTGGGCGCGACCCCGCTGGTCGTCCAGCTGCCGATCGGCGCTGAGAACGACTTCGCCGGCGTCGTCGACCTTATCCGCATGAAGGCCTACGTCTGGAACGACGTTTCCGGCGATCTGGGTGCCCACTACGACACCACCGACATCCCGGCCGACCTGCAGGACAAGGCTGAGCAGTATCGTTCCGAGCTGCTCGACCAGGTCGCCGAGTCCGACGAGGAGCTGCTTGAGAAGTACCTCGAGTCCGGCGAACTGACCGAGGACGAGATCCGCGCCGGCATCCGCAAGCTCACCATCAACCGTGAGGCCTACCCGGTGCTCTGCGGCTCCGCCTTCAAGGACAAGGGTGTGCAGCCGATGCTGGACGCCGTCGTCGACTACCTGCCGAGCCCGGAGGACGTTCCGTCCATCGTCGGCTTCGACCCGCAGGACGAGTCCATCGAGATCGACCGCAAGCCGACCACCGATGATCCGTTCTCCGCACTGGTCTTCAAGATCTCCACCCACCCGTTCTACGGCAAGCTCGTGTTCGTGCGCGTGTACTCCGGTTCCGTCAAGCCGGGCGACACCGTCCTCGACTCCACCAAGGAGAAGAAGGAACGCGTCGGCAAGATCTTCCAGATGCACGCCGACAAGGAGAACCCGGTGGATGCCGCCGAAGCCGGCAACATCTACACCTTCGTGGGTCTGAAGAACGTCACCACCGGTGATACCCTGTGCGACGAGAAGTCCCCGATCTCCCTCGAATCCATGACCTTCCCGGATCCTGTGATCGAGGTGGCCGTGGAGCCGAAGACCAAGGCCGACCAGGAGAAGATGAGCATCGCTCTGGCGAAGCTGTCCGACGAGGATCCGACCTTCCAGGTGAAGACCGACGAAGAGTCCGGCCAGACCCTGATCTCCGGCATGGGCGAGCTGCAGCTCGACATCATCGTCGACCGTATGCGTCGTGAATTCAAGGTGGAGTGCAACGTCGGTAACCCGCAGGTTGCATACCGCGAGACGATCCGCAAGGCCGTCATGAACCAGGAATACACGCACAAGAAGCAGACCGGTGGTTCCGGCCAGTTCGCAAAGGTCCTGATGAACTTCGAGCCGCTCGACACCGAGAACGGCGAGACCTACGAGTTCGTCAACGAAGTCACCGGCGGCCACATCACCAAGGAATTCATTCCTTCCATCGATGCTGGCGTGCAGGAAGCCATGGAATCCGGCATCCTCGCCGGCTTCCCGGTGGTTGGCGTCAAGGCTACCGTCACCGACGGCCAGGTCCACGACGTCGATTCCTCCGAAATGGCCTTCAAGATCGCAGGTTCCATGTGCTTCAAGGAAGCTGCCCCGAAGGCCAAGCCGGTCATCCTCGAGCCGATCATGGCCGTGGAAGTGCGTACTCCGGAAGAGTACATGGGCGATGTGATGGGCGACATCAACGCACGTCGTGGTTCCATCCAGTCCATGACCGACTCCACCGGTGTCAAGGTCATCGACGCCAAGGTCCCGCTGTCCGAGATGTTCGGCTACATCGGCGATCTTCGCTCCAAGACCCAGGGCCGCGCAATGTTCACCATGCAGATGGACTCCTACGCAGAGGTTCCGAAGAACGTCTCCGAGGAGATCATCAAGGCCCAGCGCGGCGAGTGACACGCGCTGCCACTGAAGTGGAAACTGTCTCCAGTCAGCGCTAGTATTTTGTAGCGCTGACTGGGTTCGGGCTCCAAAGTGGCACAAACCCGTCAAACCCAGTAAAATGTAGCGAGTGCCTTGAAGTGAGTTCAAGGCTTACTACGAGACGTCCAGGAGGACAAACACATGGCAAAGGAAAAGTACGAGCGTACTAAGCCGCACGTTAACATTGGTACCATCGGCCACGTCGATCACGGCAAGACCACCCTGACTGCAGCCATCTCCAAGGTGCTGCACGAGGAGTACCCGGATGTCAACCCGGAGTACGACTTCAACCAGATCGATTCCGCTCCGGAAGAGGCCGCCCGCGGTATCACCATCAACATCGCCCACATCGAGTACCAGACCGAGAAGCGTCACTACGCTCACGTCGACTGCCCGGGCCACGCCGACTTCGTGAAGAACATGATCACCGGCGC
>OLFY01003507.1_pt1 | contig 12704 bp, 9 predicted proteins | sample 1605611 | NCBI WGS metagenome assembly OLFY01 (sample SAMEA3888923, study PRJEB22519) | human gut metagenome | biome: human gut; feature: human-associated habitat; material: faeces | place: Denmark | collected 2011
TATAGATAAGTTGTAGAGTTTGTTGCTCCGCCATACTGAAAAGATATTCAGTATGGCGGTATTTTGTCTTATGTTTCAGATTTTGTAAGAAGCAGATAGGTGAATTTGTTTTAGAAGAGTTTTTAAATATGTCTGTTTTTATATATTTATTATATGGATTGCAAATGTAGATAAGGTACAAAGAAAAGGAGTTTATAATGAAAAGTATAAGAAAACAAAACTGTATTTTAGCTATCGTAATGTTTGCTTTAATGTCAATATTAACATCTTTTCCTGTTCAGGCACAGACAATAAACCAAAAACAGGCCAAAGTAACCGTACAATATGCCAGCATACCTGCAAAAGTTGAGACATCCTCCAGTGGAGATATATTTATTACAGTAAAAAATATAAGCGATGATTACAGAGCAGATTATGATATGAGGGTGCTTAACAATAAAGGAAATGTTGTGGAAGTATCAGAGCAAAACGGTGGTATAACTTATTTTTCATATTTAAAGAAAAATCGTCTATATTATTATCAGATACGAGAGACACAGACTTCGGCTTATCCATGGGAAGAGGATTTTACAGGTGAATGGACGAAAAAAGTTCCATTTGTTATCGCTCAATATCAGCTCAGCCAAGTAGGCACTGGAAGAAAGGTATGCATTAAAATGCCGAAAATTTCAGGTGTTAAAAGTTATAAAGTATATATGTCCTATAAAAAGGATAGAGCCTGGAAAAAGCTAAAGACAGTAAAAGCCGGAAAGTCAATTGTGGTATCAAAATTCAAAGGCAAGGCACTTGCACGCAATAAAAAATATTACTATAAAATTGTGCCAAGTAAGGGAGTCAATGCAACAATTGGAGTAATTCGCTTTTCTAAGAAGAAATAATTATTTGTTTACGACTATTCGGGGCTATACAAAATATTTTTAAACAGTTATAATCGCTTTTAAATAGGCGCAATTACTATAACTTAAATATTTTAATGAAAAGGAAAGGACATAAGAAATGAACGAAAAAACAATGAACCTCATCAACAAAATACTTTACTACGTCATTGCGCCAATTCTTATATTAGAATTCATATTGACAGACTTACATATCATATCTTTCACTAAAATACTGTTTATCGCTTCTGTAGTAGTACTGCTTATATTGTGTGCCATTTCATTTTTCTATAAAAAGCAGCACCCGGATTATGAGTTCAAGGCAAACGAGATGTATACAAGAATTCTCTTTGCAATTATACTCCTTGAATGTTTCTACTCTGCCGGATTTTTCAAATGGTAGGTTTATTCAGTATCATATATTATCAGATGAAATAAAAAAGAACCATTGTATAGCAAATGATTAATAATCATTGCAAGGAAGATGTTTGATTGCATTTTCACTTGCTTTGATGAATACTTGCTATATAATGATTCTTTTTTATTTGAGACTTTGAGAAATTGTGAGACTATTCGAGGTTCTTTTTATCCTCTTACAACTGAATTATGCTAAAAATAATTTGACTTTTATGTAAAAATATGTTTATAATAATACAAGCAACTTGGAAATTTTATAAAAGAATCGGAGGTAGCGTAAGTGGTATATACAAAAAAGTTACAGTCTAAAGTCTTAGAGCGTGTTTAAAAAAAGAATTAGAAAAACGCTACGAAGGATACAAAGAAAAAATTATACGATGATGAATAGAAATGTATTTAAAAAGAAAGAATGTGAGGAAGAAAGTATGACAGTTGCCAAGTAAGAAGAAAAGAAATGGAGGTTAAAAATGTTTACGAAAGTAATGAAAGAAGAACTTATAGCAGGTTTATTAAAAATTTTCGGAAACAATATTTCAATGATAATTCTATATGGTTCAGTTGCGCGAAATGAATATACAGACGAAAGTGATATAGATATAGCTATCATATTGAAAAATGAAATAGATAACAAAACAAAAGAACAATTTATAAATTGGTCTGCGGATATGGATATTAGATATGATAGAGTTTTTTCTATTATAGATATTAAAGAATCCAATATTCAAAAGTGGGGGGATAGTTTACCTTTTTATAGGAATGTAAAAAAGGAGGGGATTGTTCTTTGGAAAGCAGCTTAAGAGAATTAGCAATGTATCGAATGGAACGTGCTTTTGAAATGTTAATAGCTGCAGAAGATAATTTAAAAATAGGACAATATAAAACTTCTTTAAATCGTTCATATTATGCAATTTTTCATGCTATGAGAGCGGCCAATATTATAAAAGGTTTTGATTCCTCCAAACATTCAGGAGTAATAGCTTTTTTTAATAAGGAATATTTAAAGGAAAATATTATAGATAGAAAAATGTCTCCAATAATAAAAAACAGTTCATTTTTTAGAGAAAAATCGGATTATGATGATTTCTTTATTGCAAGTAAAAAGGATGCAGAAAACCAACTGAAAAATGCAAAGATATTTTTAAGTGTAGTAGAGGATTATTTAAAAACGGAAAATCACAACCTTCTGGCGAATCCTCAAATCTCCCGGCATTAAATGGTGATTCTGAATTTAGCTAAAGACAAAACCCTGTAAAATAAATAGTCCCTATTTGTGGCCTTGGAGCAAAGGCCACAAATAGGGACTATTTATTTTACAAGGTTCGTCAGTTTAGACTAAACCTACTATTTTATTAATCAGCCTTTGGTCCTGCCTCAGCAATATTCTTAGGCATATTAGGATATTTCTTAGTAAAGTTATCCTGGAACATCTTAGCAAGCTTCTTAGCCTGTGCATCGTAAGCAGCTTTATCTTCCCATGTGTCACGAGGGTTCATGATTTCAGAAGGTACGTTAGGACATGTCTGAGGAATGTCTACGTTAAATACTTCATCATGTTTGTACTCTACGTCATCAAATGTTCCGTTTAATGCTGCAGTTACCATTGCACGAGTGTATTTTAACTTCATACGGTTGCCTACTCCGTAAGGGCCACCTGTCCATCCTGTGTTAACAAGATATACTTTAGTGTTGTATTTTTCAATTCTTTCTCCGAGCATGTTAGCGTATACGGATGGATCCATTGGCATGAATGGTTCACCGAATAATGTGGAGAATGTTGGCTGAGGTTCTGTGATTCCACGTTCTGTACCAGCAAGTTTGGATGTGAATCCTGTTACGAAGTGGTACATAGCTGCGTTCTCATCTAATCTGGAGATTGGAGGAAGTACACCGAATGCATCAGCAGTTAAGAAGATAACTACTTTAGGGATTCCGCCAACACCAGGAATCTGTGCGTTGGAAATATAATCAACTGGGTATCCTACACGAGTATTCTCTGTAAGAGATCCATCATCAAAGTCAAATTCGCGAGTTTCGTCATCCATGATAACGTTCTCTACAAGGCTTCCGAACTTGATAGCGTTGTAGATTTCCGGTTCGTTCTCTGCGCTTAAGTTAATACATTTAGCGTAGCATCCGCCTTCGAAGTTGAAGATACCTCTGTCAGACCAGCCGTGTTCGTCATCACCGATTAATTTACGGTTAGGGTCTGCAGAAAGAGTAGTCTTACCTGTTCCAGATAAACCGAAGAATACAGCTGTCTCATGAGTTTCTGGATCCATGTTAGCGGAGCAGTGCATTGGAAGTACACCTTCTTTTGGCATTAAGAAGTTCATTACAGAGAATACAGACTTCTTAATCTCTCCTGAGTACTGGGAACCACAGATAACTACCTGTTTCTGTTCGTAGTCAACGATGATAGCTGCTTCAGAATGAGTTCCGTCGATTTCTGGAATACATTTGAATCCAGGTGCAACGAAGATAGTGAAATCAGCTTCGCCATAGTTCTCTAATTCTTCTGCTGTAGGACGAATTAAGAGTTCATGAATGAAAAGGTTCTGGCTTGCTAATTCGTTAATGATACGGAACTTTCTTGTGCAGACAGGATCAGCACCAGCCATACCATCAAAGATGAAGATTTCTCTGTTCTGAAGGTAAGCGATTACTTTAGAACGAATTGCATTGAACTTCTCCTGAGTGATAGGAACGTTAACGCTTCCCCATGCAATGTCATCATGAACAGAAGGAGTATCAACGATAAATTTATCTTTAGGAGAACGTCCTGTATATTTACCTGTAGTTACAACGAGTGCACCAGTGTTAGAAAGCTTGCCCTCGCCTCTTCTTAAAGCTGCCTCTGTTAACTGTGCAGGTGTTAAATTGCGGTAAACTGCTTTAGGATTCACAATCCCAAGTTTTTCGATACCATATGTTTCCATAGTATTACCTCCTAAGTTGTATTTAAATTAAACTGTTGTACTTTTTATCGCGTACGTTGTCTATTGTACACTTTTTGTGTCGATTTTCCAATGAAAAAAGAATAAAAATCCCCAATAATGAAATTCTATTATTTTTTCAAACACGCTCTAGTATAACAATGCAGGATTGAAATGTCAATTATTCAAAACAAATAAAATGACCAATTATGAGTAAAAATATTTAAAATATTTAAAATATTTAAAAAACGCGTGTATACAAGCAATATTTTTAAGGGACCTTGCTGAGAATTTCTGTTTCCTTTTCTATTTCCTGCCTTAAAATTGCAAAATTGCAAGAACCAACATTCAGAACTGCTTCATGAAAATCAGAAATTTTAAATGATTTTCCAAGAGAGGCAGCCATCTCCTTTTCTAATTTGTTTAATTCATAATATCCAATACTGTAAGAAAGATAAGTAGCCGGATTTTCAATAACGTATTGGTAAAGTTGTTTTGTAGCGGATTTATCAATTCCGTAAGTCTTTAAATAATCGGCCAGTGCATTTTCATCATAATTTTTATAATTTACATATAAATCGCTCAGAGAGGACAGGGAGAGTGAGAGCAGGTCATTATCCCGATATAGCTGGCGGAGCTGTGCCTGTGTTTTTTCATCGACATCTTTAAATTCTGTAAAATTATAGCTGTATAACTGGGCATAAGTCCCCCATCCTTCGTCATATCCGTCACAGTGAAGAAATGTACGGAGAGGGGAAGGATTCGTACTTAAAAAATAATTCGTCTGGTATAAATGTCCCGGATAGCCTTCATGGGCAAGTGTGGAAAACATTTCGTTGGACTCCACACGGTTGTTATTGATGTAAATAATATTTGCATTTTTACTGTCAATTGGAGGTACAAGATAAAATGCACAGGCGGAAGTGCCGGAAAGAGCGTTAGGAACATTTTTTAATTCATAAGAAATGTTCTTTATTTCCGGGAAATCCACAAGAGAATCGTCTTTTAACTGCTCCATGATTTCCTTTGGTTTTGAAAGTGTCGGAACCGCACTGAGATATTCTGTATACAGGTCTTTATTTTGTGTTGTCAGGGAAGAAATATCTTTTATCGTATCTTTTAACTGTGTTTCCAAAGCTGTGATACATTCTTCCGGGGACATGTCTGTTCCGACATCGGTCTGGAGAAGAAAACGATAGTAGTCCTGGCCATTTTCATATTCGCAGAGTCTCTCTTTTGTGCTGTTATCAGATGTAGTATGTTTGCTGCCTGTAGAGACCTGTAAAGCAGTTTTTAAATGCTCATATGCGGGAAATACTTTATTTGTAATGAGTAATCGGTTATTTGCGGTGTAGCTTGCTTTCTGATCTTCACTTAAAGTATCAAGGGAATCCAGACGTTCCTCAAAACTTTCAACGAGAAGATTATTTTCTTCGCTTGCATTTAAAAATTGGTTAATCTGGTCGATAGTATCAGAGATTACAAAATCAGGGCTTACAATATCTGCGTTACGGCGCTCTTCCTCAAAATCAAGAACCTGCGTAAAAAGTTCTGGAATTTGATTTACAAGTGATAAATAATCTTTAATATCTTTTTCGTTGTCAAAACGATATTCGGAAAGAGTTACAGGAATATCCGAAGGTAATCCATCTGCACCGAAAGGAGAAGAATAAAGAATATATTTTTCACTCATAATAGTTTCATTTAGATAATCCTGAAAAATCTGCCAGGTAAGTTTCTGTTCTTTTGTCAGGCTGCTTGTTGGAAAAGTATAAAGTTCTTGAAGAAGTTGTTTTGAACGTTTGCAGTTTTTCTTTGCCGTATTCGAAGAAAGCTCTCCATAAGTGGGAGAGGGTTCCTTTTTAATACCGTAAGAAGACGGATCAGAGAGTTTAAAATGCAAAGTAATTGTGTTTTCGGTAGCGAATTCTTTAAAGCAGGAATCAAGAAACTGGTCAAATTTTTTCTGCTTTGAAGAATTATGTGCACTGGATTGTCCACAACCTGCTAAACTGACTCCGCAAATAAGGATAAGAAGTAGAAAAAACAAGTGGGTAAATAGTGCTTTAGACAATGGTCTGCGATGATTTTTCTTCATAGTCGGCCTCCTTTGATAGCATTTTTATATCGGAAGATAAAAAGTATTTGGTATTATACTATGAATTATACAGGAAAACTATTAGTTTTTCAGAAAAATAACCATAGACGAATATTCGGATTTATTCTATAATAATATGTACGCGCAAAATTACCCTGTAAATACAATTGCTGTATAAATCAGGGATAAAAGATTCTAAGGGTACATTAAGGAAAGTTGACGAACAGATAACAGACCTAATGACACAGGTTGCATAGGAGGTATAATAGATAAATGAGTAAGAAACCATATTACATTACAACTGCAATTGCTTACACATCCGGCAAACCTCATATTGGTAACACATATGAGATTGTTTTAGCAGATGCAATTGCAAGATTTAAGAGAAAAGAAGGCTATGATGTACGTTTCCAGACAGGAACAGATGAACATGGTCAGAAAATCGAGTTAAAGGCAGCAGAAGCTGGAATTTCTCCAAAGGAATTTGTTGATAACACAGCAGGAGAAATCAAGAGAATCTGGGATTTAATGAACACATCTTACGATAAGTTTATCCGTACAACAGATGAGAATCACGAAAAACAGGTTCAGAAGATCTTTAAGAAGCTTTACGATAAGGGTGACATTTACAAGGGACATTATGAAGGAATGTACTGTACACCATGTGAATCTTTCTTCACAGAATCTCAGTTAGTAGATGGCAAGTGTCCAGACTGTGGCCGTCCATGCCAGCCTGCAAAGGAAGAGGCTTATTTCTTCCGTATGAGCAAATACGCTGACCGTCTGATTCAGTATATTAATGATAACCCTGATTTTATTCAGCCAGAATCACGTAAGAACGAGATGATGAACAACTTCCTTTTACCAGGACTTCAGGACTTATGTGTATCCCGTACTTCTTTCTCATGGGGTATTCCTGTAGACTTTGATCCAAAGCATGTTGTTTATGTATGGCTTGATGCATTAACAAACTATATCACAGGCCTTGGATATGACTGCGATGGTGAAAGTGGAGAATTATTTAAGAAATACTGGCCAGCAGACTTACATCTGATCGGTAAAGATATTATACGTTTCCATACAATTTACTGGCCAATCTTTTTAATGGCATTAGATCTTCCACTTCCAAAACAGGTATTTGGACATCCTTGGTTATTACAGGGTGACGGCAAGATGAGTAAATCCAAAGGTAATGTAATTTACGCAGATGACCTCGTAGATTTATTCGGTGTAGATGCTGTTCGTTACTTTGTACTTCACGAGATGCCATTTGAGAACGATGGTGTAATCACATGGGATCTCTTAGTAGAACGTATGAATTCTGACCTTGCCAATACACTTGGAAACCTTGTAAACCGTACAATTTCCATGTCTAATAAATACTTTGGCGGAGTTGTAGCTAACAGTGGAGTGACAGATGGATTTGATAAGAATCTTATGGACGTAGCATTAGATACAAAGCATAAAGTAATAAAATGTATGTCTAAGCTCAGAGTTGCAGATGCTATGACAGAAATCTTTAACTTATTTAAACGTTGTAACAAGTACATTGATGAGACAATGCCATGGGCTTTAGCAAAAGATCCTGCAAAACAGGACAGACTTGCTACAGTTCTTTACAATTTAGTAGAAAGCATTACAATCGGTGCTTCTTTACTTTCTCCATTTATGCCAGAAACAGCAGAAAGAATTTTTGCACAGCTTAATTCTTCCGAAAGAACTATGGACGAACTTGAAATGTTCGGTCTTTACGAATCTGGAAAGAAAGTAACAGACAAGCCAGAAATCCTTTTTGCAAGACTTGATGCAAAAGAAGTACAGGCAAAAGTAGACGAGATGAATGCTTCAAGACAGGCTCCAGCTGAAGAAGAGAAAAAAGATGACGAACCAGTAATCGACATCGAACCAAAAGAAGAAATCACATTTGATGATTTCGAAAAAATGCAGTTCCAGGTTGGTGAAATCATTGCCTGCGAAGAAGTAAAGAAGTCTAAAAAGCTTCTCTGCTCCCAGGTTAAGATTGGCAGCCAGGTAAAACAGATTGTTTCCGGTATTAAGAAACATTATAGCGCAGAAGAAATGGTTGGTAAGAAGGTTATGGTTCTTGTAAACTTAAAACCTGCGAAATTAGCCGGTGTACTTTCTGAAGGTATGCTCTTATGCGCAGAGGACGAAAATGGGGAATTATCCCTGATGGTACCAGAGAAGAAGATGCCAGCAGGCGCAGAGATTTGTTAATTAAATTCTGAGTTGCCGCAGGCAGGGGAGACGCTCCCGAAGAGAGGCAATACCCTATATTTGTGACTTTCGTCGCTGCAGGTTGAATGTTCGCTTAAACGCTCGCATCCAACCCTTGGTCTAAGGTCACAGCTATAGGGTATCTTCTCTCTTCGGGAGCGTCTATTTTCCCTGTGGCAAACCAGGGATTAAAGAGGTATACTATGATTTTTGATACACATTCTCATTATAATGATAAACAGTTTGATGCAGATAGAGCGGTCGTTCTCGAATCGCTAAAAGATGCTGGCGTGACACAGGTTGTCAATGTCAGTGCAAGCTGGAAAGACCTGATGGATACCTTAGAACTTATTTCGAAAGTACCTTTTATGTACGGTGCAGCCGGAATTCATCCAGACCATGTTGGTGAACTTAATGAGGAACGGATGGAGCAGCTTCGGGAATATTGTCACAGGGATAAAATCGTGGCAGTCGGAGAGATTGGCCTTGATTATCACTGGAATGTAGAGCCAAAAGAAGTACAGCAGGAGTGGTTTATCAGACAGCTTCATCTTGCAACAGAGGAAAAACTTCCTGTAATTATACATAGCAGAGACGCATCGCAGGATACATTTGACATTATGAAAAAGGAACACGCCGGAACGACAGGCGGTGTAATTCATTGCTTTTCTGGTTCTGCTGAAATGGCAAAAGAATATGTAAAAATGGGTTATTACATTGGTGTAGGAGGTGTCGTTACCTTTAAAAATTCCCGTGTGCTGAAGGAAGTTGTAAAGGCAATTCCATTAGAGTGTATTGTAGTAGAAACCGACTGCCCTTACCTTGCACCAGCACCACACAGAGGAAAGCGAAATAGCTCTGTATATCTGCCGCTGGTGATTGAAGAAATCGCAAGACTTAAGGAAATTACAGCGGAAGAAGTAGAAAATGTAACCTATGAAAATGCTCAGAGATTGTATGGGTTAATTCATTAGGAGAACAGAAGGACAGACGAACTCTGGAAGAGAAAGAATCCATATCTGTGACTTTCGTCGCGGCGTGTTGAATGCTCGCTTAGCACTCGCACCCAGCACTTGCTCCCAGGCCACAGATATGGATTCTTTCTCTTTTACATATTGTCCCTTTCTTGATTTCGTCTCTTGAATGAGATATCCATTTCATGTATTATTATCTTATTATAGAGAAACTAAGTAAAAATTTAAGGGGAAGACTTCAATATTGATTCCCCAAATATAAAATTGCTTTCAAAATCTTATGACAGCCCAAGGAGGTCTTATGGCGAATTTAGGAAACCCGCAGGAAACGATTGCAGTTTTACAGCGGTATGGATTTAATTTTCAGAAAAAATATGGACAGAACTTTTTGATTGATACGCATGTACTCGATAAAATTATTGGTGCAGCAGAGATTGGAAGGGATGATTTTGTTTTAGAAATCGGACCGGGAATTGGAACGATGACGCAGTATCTTGCGGAGGCGGCAAGGGAAGTTGTTGCGGTAGAGATTGATACAAAGCTGATTCCAATTCTGGAGGATACTTTAAAGGAATATGATAACGTTACAGTACTGAACGAAGATATTTTAAAGGTAGATATTCGCAAGATTGCAGAAGAAAAGAATGGTGGAAAACCAATTAAAGTTGTTGCGAACCTGCCTTACTATATTACAACACCAATTATTATGGGGTTATTTGAGAGTGAAGTACCACTGGACTCTATTACAGTTATGGTGCAGAAAGAAGTCGCTGACCGTATGCAGGTAGGTCCGGGAACAAAGGATTATGGTGCTCTTTCTTTAGCAGTACAGTATTATGCAGAACCATATATCGTGGCAAATGTACCGCCAAACTGCTTTATTCCAAGACCTGCGGTTGGTTCTGCAGTTATCCGTTTAACTCGTTATCAGGAAAAACCAGTTAAGGTAAATGATTCCGCATTTATGTTTAAGATTATTCGTGCTTCTTTTAATCAGAGAAGAAAAACGCTGCAGAACGGACTTTATAATTCAAGCGAACTTCGTATTCCAAAGGAAAAGACAGTAGCGGCGCTTGAAGAGATGGGGCTTACTCCGACAATTCGTGGAGAAAAGCTTTCTTTAGAGGAGTTTGCAAAGTTATCGGATATTCTTGGAAGATAAGAGCGTGTTTGAAAAATCATTCCTGCAATCTGCACGTCCCAATTTGTGGTGTATTTTTACAGGATATTTGGTGGCATAAAAGTCATTCTGCAGAATACATTAGTGAAAAAAGGAGTATCATCATGGCAGATTATCAAAGGATACTTTCTTATTTGTATCGTTATGAAAAGGCAGAGAAAAAGGAATGCTTCGGGTTTGTTAAGGCAGAACAAAAGTCAGGCAGCCTTAAACTGACGATTCAGATAGACGATGAGCGTTTATTGCAGGGAATGGAGCTTAAATTATGTTTTTATGAGCGGCAGGGAGAGAGCTGGCAAGTCTGGCAGTTAGACACACTCATTACGCAAGAACATAAGGAAGAAATACATTTGACCTACCCTGCAGCTATGCTTCCGGCTGGTTTTCGGATAAAGGGACAGTCGGGAGTATTACTTTATTATCAGGATGCTTTTTATTACGGAAGTGTGTGGATTGGAGAGGAAATTCCGGCAGAAACTTTGGAGCCTCTTCGGTGGCATAAGATTGTGAATTCTGCAAAAGATAAATCTCAAATGCAGGAAAATAAATCTGGAAAAGATATTGCTGGTAAAATATCAGAAAAACAGACAGAGACAGAAAAGATTCTTCCAGATAAGATGTCAGAAAAACAAAAAGTATCAACAAGAAATATTACTGATGAAATGTTACAGTATCAACAAGAATCAGAGGAAAATATTTTAGAAGAAAAAGGTCAGATAAACACAGAGAGTTTTGAGGAAAAGGATTTTCAAAAGAGAGCTGAGAATAAGATAGAGAACATAAAATCAGAGGAAAACTTGCCTGATTCAGAAAATGATATAGCACATAGCAATAATACAAATATAGAAGAAAGTGTTAAAATAAAAGAATTTTCAGAAGATAGTATTGAATCAAAAAATAAATCTGAACTAGAACTAAAATCAGAGTTAAAGACAGATGCTGAAATGGAATCAAAATCAGAGTTGAAGACAGATTCTGAAATAGAATCAAAATCAGAGTTAAAGACTGATGCTGAAATGGAATCAAAATCAGAGTTGAAGATTGACTCCGAAATAGAACCCCAAATAAAAATAGAAGCAGAAACTGAGCCAGAAGCCACTTCTGTTGTTGATAATTTTGAAAAAATGTGGATAAATGCAATGAAAAAGAACCCTTCTGTGGACAATATTTTTAATACCGCTTTTTATGAAGGATGCAGGATTTCAACCACGGATTTGGCACAGTTTGGGGAAGAAGCCAGCGTACTTAAAAGCAATCAGTTCCTTTTGAAAGGATATGGGAGATATCATCATATTCTGGCAGGAAAAGTAAGGTACGCAGGAGAAGAACGCTACTGTATCGGTGTGCCGGGAATTTATGAGAATCGGGAAAAATATATGGCAGAAATTTATCAGTTTCCAGTATTTTTATCACTTACAGAGAATCGTATGAAAACTGGAAGTTTTGGATACTGGTTGTATCTGCTGAGAGACGGAATATAAATCGACAGTTTGGCAGATTATTGCAAACGTATTTTTTGATGTGATTATGGTGATTTTATTGGGGGAAGGGAAGCTCCCATCTGTAGGCAGGAGGGTATCACAAAATATTGAAATAAGTACGTCGCTATTTTACGGGACTATGAGTTTCATAAATGGGAGAATATTTTATGAGAAAATATACAGAAGACGAAAAATTTATGAAAGAGGCAATTAAGCAGGCAAAAAAAGCAGAGGCGATTGGTGATGTGCCAATTGGCTGTGTTATTGTTCATGATGGAAAAATAATTGCCAGAGGATATAATAAGCGGAATAAGGATAAGACTGTGCTTGCACATGCAGAACTTCTTGCGATGAAAAAAGCATGTAAAAAGCTTGGAGACTGGCGATTGGAAGACTGTACGATGTACATCACTTTGGAGCCTTGCCAGATGTGTGCCGGAGCAATTGTGCAGGCGAGAGTGACGAGAGTCGTTATTGGCAGCATGAATGCGAAAGCTGGTTGTGGCGG
>OLFY01003508.1_pt1 | contig 12701 bp, 8 predicted proteins | sample 1605611 | NCBI WGS metagenome assembly OLFY01 (sample SAMEA3888923, study PRJEB22519) | human gut metagenome | biome: human gut; feature: human-associated habitat; material: faeces | place: Denmark | collected 2011
GCCTTTCAGCTCTTGGATTGGCAAGGTTGACTATCCTGCCCAGCTGGGCTGTAAATGGGGTGCGTATCGCACCGAGTGATCGTGTCGTTTTAGGGTTTGTCGGATTAGGGCAACAAGGTTTATCCGATTTTAAGAGTTTCTCTACTTGTCCTGGGGTGCAGGTCGCTGCCTGTTGTGACGTGGATTCCTTGAAACGTGAACGTTTCAAACGTCGTGTCGAGGCTTGGCAGAAGTCTCTGAATGTAGCTCCCCGTTGCGATATGTATGAATTTTATGAAGATGTGCTGGACCGTAAGGATATCGACGTGATTGAAGTGGCAACACCTGACCACTGGCATGCATTGGTTGCTATCCATGCTTGTCAGAGCGGTAAGGATGTTTATTGTCAGAAGCCGTTGGCTTATACGATTACGGAAGGTCTGGCTGTTGCTCGTGCCGTACGCGATAATAATCGGGTTTTCCAGATCGGTAGCCAGCAGCGTTCGAGTAAGGAGTTTCAGGATGCGATTGCGTTGGTTCGTGCCGGTAAGATCGGTCATATCGAAAAGATATACGCCCGTGTCGGCGAACCCCCCAAGCCATTGGACTTGCCGGAAATGGATGTCCCCGGTAATCTGAATTTCAATCAGTGGATGGGACCGTTGAACGATCCGAAGATTCATTATCATCCTGATCTTTGTCCTCCTATCTCTCTTGAACCCGAACAGAACGAGAAGTTGTGGGGGGCATGGCGCTGGTATCAGGAAACCGGAAACGGATATACAGCCGATTGGGGGGCTCATATGTTCGATATTGCACAGGCGGCCATCGGTATGGACGGCTCCGGTCCAGTAGAGTTTATCCCGAAAGGATATGAAGGCACAGAATATGCGACGATGAAATATGCTAATGGTATCGTGATGACCGAACAACCTTATCGTGAAGATAATGCCAACGCGCAAGGTATCAAGTTTATCGGCGATAAGGGGTGGTTGAAAGTCGCTCGCGGTTATATCGAATGTTCCGATCCTTTCTTGTTGCCGAAAGAGGAAAAGAAAGTCGGGAAGGGAGAATATGAAGTAAGCTCTCCGCATATGCAGAACTTTATCGATTGCGTTCGTTCACGCCGGAATCCGATTGCTCCGGTTGAAGTCGGTTGTAGTACGAATACGCTTTGCTGCTTGCAAAACATTGCCCGTGAACTGGGACGTCCTGTTCATTGGGATCCGGCAACGTTGAGCTTTAATGGCGATAGGGAAGCCGAATCACATCGTTTGTACTGGTACGAATACAGAAATCCGTACAAATTGCCGTATTATAACAAATAAGAAAGGTAAGAGGTAAAGGAAAGTCCCGGAATAAAGTTTCGGGACTTTTTTATATATTTTTTAGTCCGGATAGTGATTATTCCGTTCGCTCTGTTTAATTTTGCCAAATCCAGACAAAAAACATAATGTATCATGAAAACTAATCAACTATTTCTTTTGACAGGTTTGGTAGCCGTAACTCTTCCTGCCTGTGTCCAAAAGGACAAAAAAGGGGTGTCGGAGAAGCCTATGAATATTCTCTATATCATGTGCGATGATCATTCTTATCAGACAATTAGTGCTTACGATCATCGTTTTATCGAAACTCCGAATATCGACCGGATTGCTAATGAAGGCGTACGGTTTACGAACAGTTTCGTCGCTAACTCTTTAAGCGGTCCCAGTCGTGCCTGTTTGCTGACGGGCAAGCATAGCCATAAGAATGGCTTTACCGACAATACGAAACGTTTTGACGGCAGCCAGCAGACATTCCCGAAGTTGTTGCAACAAGCCGGCTATCAGACTGCAGTTGTAGGGAAATGGCATCTGACATCCGATCCTACCGGTTTCGATTACTGGAATATCTTGATTGGACAGGGGGATTATTATAATCCGTACTTTATCGATAACGGAGAGAAAAAGCAGATCGAAGGCTATGCTACGAACATCACGACGAATTTAGCTTTGGACTGGCTGGATAACAAACGTGATAAGAATAAACCTTTCTGTCTCTTGCTTCACCACAAAGCGCCCCATCGTACCTGGATGCCGGATACCTGTGATTTGGATTTGTATGAAGATGTCGTTTACCCGGTTCCCGAAACATTTTATGACAAATATGAAGGGCGTATTGCCGCATCCGAACAGGAAATGAATATTATCAAGGATATGGATCTCGTCTATGACTTGAAGATGGCAGATAAGGAAAATGAGATCCATACGACTACCGGCCTTGAAGAAAATGGCCGTAATTTATATAACCGGATGACTCCGGCTCAAAAGGCAGCTTGGGACAAACATTATGATCCTATTATTAAGAAATTCAAGGAACAGAAGTTGACGGGGAAGGCGTTGGCTGAATGGAAATACCAACAGTACATGCACGATTATATGCGTGTAATCCATTCCGTAGACCGTAATGTGGGGCGTGTGTTGGATTATATGGAGAAAAGCGGTTTATTGGAAAATACTATTATCGTTTATACTTCCGACCAGGGATTCTATATGGGTGAACATGGCTGGTTCGACAAACGTTTCATGTATGAAGAATCTTTCCGTACACCGATGTTGGTTCGTTTTCCCGGCGGTGTTAAAGGCGACATCCCCGAAATGGTCCAGAATATCGACCATGCAGCGACTTTCCTTCAAGTGGCGGGCGTCCCTGTTCCCGAAGATATCCAGGGTGATTCTTATTTGCCTTTGTTGAAAGGTGAAAAGCCGAAAGATTGGCGTACTTCTTTATATTATCATTTTTACGAGTATCCGGCGGAACACGCAGTAAAACGTCATTATGGTGTTCGTACCGACCGCTATAAATTAATCCATTTCTATAATGATATCGATGTGTGGGAACTTTATGATCTGCAAAACGATCCGATGGAAATGCATAATATCTATAATGAACCGGGCAATGAAGCCTTGATCGACAGTCTGAAAACCGAACTGAATAAATTGCAGGAACAGTACGACGATCCGATTGAAACGGAGTTGGCAACTGCGAAGAAATAAGATAGAAATAACAAAAAAGGCATTCATTTCTGAATGCCTTTTTTGTTATTTACCATAAGGTTGTGGAGCATATCGGACTCGAACCGATCACCTTCAGACTGCCAGTCTGACGCTCTAGCCAGATGAGCTAATGCCCCGTATGACTTATTTTCAAGCGCAAATATAGGGCTTTTCCTGATATAACCACTATCTTTGCCATAGATTTTTTATAAAAAATAAGATGATTGTTTATAATACAACGTTCCATATAGAAAAAGATATTTTGGATGAAAGTTTGGATTATCTGAAAAAACAGTATATCCCGAAAGCCGTGGAGAGCGGTTTCCTACAGCGGCCATGCCTGCGACGTGTGATGCAGGCTGAAGAAGGAGAAGGCATCAGTTTCTCCGTCCAGTTTCATGTTAAGAATGTCGATACGTTGAATTTCTGGTTGCAGAATGAAGGAAATAACCTTCACCGCGCATTGGTTGCTCGTTTCGGTCATAAAATTGCCGGCTTTAGTACTTTACTGGAAGAGATAGATTGGGAGAAATGACGAAAGACCGTGTCATATTGGGCATTGATCCTGGGACGATTGTGATGGGTTACGGAGTGCTGACGATTGAAGGAAACAAACCCAAACTGGAAGCTATGGGGATACTCCAATTGAATAAATACGAGGATCATTATTTGCGGCTCCGTAAGATTTTTGAGCGGGTCTTGGGACTTATCGATCAGTATCATCCGGACGAACTGGCCATTGAAGCTCCGTTTTTCGGGAAGAACGTACAGAGTATGTTGAAATTGGGGCGTGCACAGGGAGTCGCTATGGCTGCCGCACTCGAACGAGATATCCCGATATTTGAATATGCCCCGCTAAAGATCAAGATGTCCATTACCGGAAATGGGAATGCTGCAAAAGAACAAGTGGCCGGGATGTTACAGCGCTACCTGCATATTCCGGAAGCATCCATGTTGCCGCAATTGGATGCGACAGATGGATTGGCTGCTGCCGTTTGCCATTATTTCCAGACGAATAATCCGATACAGGAAAAGAAATATACCGGATGGAAGGACTTTATCGCGAAGAATCCGGGTAAAGTTCATTGATACAAAAAAGGATGCCTGCAATTACAGGCATCCCCCTTCTCATAGACACACTTCTCTATGTATATTGAATACACATCGATCTATACGATACCTTGCGCCATCATTGCTTTGGCCACTTTCATGAAGCCTGCAATGTTCGCACCTTTCACATAGTTGATATATTGATCCTCTGTTCCATGTTCGACACATTGTTGGTGGATAGCGCTCATGATCTGATGCAATTTGTCATCGACTTCGGCAGCTGTCCACGAAATATGCATGGCGTTCTGAGTCATTTCCAGGCCGGAAGTGGCGACACCGCCAGCGTTGACAGCCTTGCCCGGTGCAAAAAGTTGTTTATGCTCGATGAACAGGTCGACAGCTTCAGCTGTACATCCCATGTTGGATACTTCGGCTACGCATGATGTCTTGTTCTCGATCAGCTTGCGTGCATCGTCTGCGTCCAGTTCATTCTGGGTGGCACAAGGCAGTGCGATATCCACTTTCTGTTCCCAGGGTTTCTTGCCGGGATAGAAGGTCGAACCGGGGAATTCTTCGGCGTAAGGAGCTACAATATCATTACCTGAGTTACGCAGTTCCAGCATATAATCGATCTTTTTTCCGGAAATGCCGTCCGGATCATAGATATAGCCGTCCGGGCCGGAGATCGTGACGACTTTTGCACCCAGTTCGGTAGCCTTTGTGGCAGCTCCCCAAGCGACGTTTCCGAAACCGGAGATAGCAACAGTCTTACCTTTAATATCTATACCATGAGTTTCCAACATTTGGTGAACGAAGTAGAGGGCACCGAAACCGGTTGCTTCGGGACGGAGGATAGAGCCGCCGAATTCCATACCTTTACCAGTGAACGTACCGGTGTTTTCGCGAGCCAGTTTCTTATACATACCATACATATAACCGACTTCACGTCCTCCTACGCCGATGTCACCCGCCGGAACATCGCGGTCCGGTCCGAGGTTACGCCATAATTCGAGGATGAATGCCTGGCAGAAACGCATGATTTCCGCATCACTTTTTCCGCGAGGAGCAAAGTCGGATCCCCCTTTACCACCGCCCATCGGCAATGTTGTCAAAGCGTTTTTGAAAGTCTGTTCGAATCCTAAGAACTTCAGGATGGACAGGTTGACAGAAGGATGGAAGCGGATGCCGCCCTTGTACGGGCCGATCGCGTTGTTGAATTGCACACGATATCCCAAGTTGACTTGTATTTCCCCTTTGTCGTCTACCCAGGGCACACGGAAGGTGAAAATACGTTCCGGTTCAACCAATCGTTCGATGATTTTAGCTTTCTCGAATTCGGGATGCTGGTTGTACACTTCTTCAATTGAAAGAAGAACTTCTTTTACTGCTTGCAAATACTCCTTTTCGCCCGGATGTTTTGCTTCCAGTGCTGATAAGATTACTTCTGTCTTCATAGTATATAATTTCTTTTTAAGATAACATTCTGTTTGCAAATATAGGGAATAGCCTGGGTTGACAAAATGTTTTGCTTACTTTTTGATAGTTCTTTTTATGTTTTTGAACAATGTTCTTTAAGTGAAAATTCGGATTCCTACGGATGGGATTCCGGTTTCACTTTGTGCCAGGAAATGTGTGGTGCTGTTGGCACAGCCGTTTCCTTGCTGTGAAACGTTTGTGCCATATAGGTGAAATGCTTGTGCCATGCTAAGGAAACGTCTGTGCCATGCTGAGGGAACGGATGTGCCACTTGCTCAAATCTTGTCACATGCTTTCGGTTGATTGTTTTTTTCCTTACATTTGAGGCCGTTAATTCTATCGAATCATTATGAGCGGAATACCGGACTTTAAGAACCTTGTGTTTAAAGACACATCATTCGCCAATCTAATGAATAAGCGTATATATAATGTATTGCTTATCGCTACTAAATACGATGCCTTCATGCTGGAGGACGATGGGCGGGTGGACGAGCAGATATTCAACGAATATACGTCACTAAGCCTTCGTTACCCGCCTCGTTTCACACAGGTGACGACAGAGGAGGAGGCACTGGCTGAGTTGAAAGACCGTAACTTCGAACTGATCATCTGCATGCCGAATATGGATAACCGCGATATCTTTGCGGCGGCGACGGAGATCAAGATTCATTACCCCAATATACCGATCGTAGTCCTCACCCCATTCTCGAAAGAGGTATCCAAGCGGATTGCCAATGAAGATTTGAGTGCGATCGACTATGTGTTCAGCTGGTTGGGAAATGCGGAGCTGTTGCTCGCCATAATCAAGCTGATCGAGGACAAGATGAATGCGCCGGACGATACGGCCAGTGTCGGTGTGCAGATTATCTTGTTGGTGGAAGATTCCGTCCGTTTCTATTCTTCGGCTTTGCCGCATCTGTATAAATTTGTATTGGAACAGAGCCAGATGTTTGCTAAAGAGGCGTTGAACGACCATCAGCGTACACTTCGTATGCGTGGGCGTCCCAAGATCAAGTTGGCGCGTACCTATGAGGAGGCTGTCCGCATCTTCAACCAGTACCGCGATAATATGCTGGGGATCATCTCGGACATGAGCTTCATGCACGACGGAGTGAAAGATCCTTACGCCGGATACAAGTTCGGGCAGTATGTGCGGAAGACCGGCCTGATCATCCCTTTTGTCTTGGAATCGTCGGAGGCAAGCAACAAAGTGTATGCGAAAGAACTGGGAGCTTCCTTTATCGACAAAAATTCCAAGAGTTATCCGCAGGATCTGAGGAAGAAGATCATGCAGCGTTTTGGTTTCGGCGATTTCGTCATCCTGAATCCACAGACGAAGGAGGAGATCATGCGCATCAAGGACTTGAAGGATTTGCAAAAGAAGGTCTTTCAGATACCGGACGATTCGCTGGTTTATCATCTGAGTCGTAACCATTTTTCCCGCTTCTTCTATTCCCGTGCCATGTTTCCGCCGGCAGAGGTGTTGAAGCGTGTGGATGTGAGCGACTACAAGGATATGGATGAGGCGCGCAAGTTGATTTTCGACTTGATCGTGCAGTACCGTCGGATGAAGAATTCCGGTGTTGTTGCAGTCTATCAGAAGGAGCGCTTCGACGAATATAGTAACTTTGCCCGTATAGGCGACGGTTCGCTGGGAGGAAAGGGCAGGGGCCTGGCGTTTATTGGGGCGATGGTAAAGCGTTATCCCAAGTTGGAACACGATCACTTTGCTGTGACCATTCCGAAGACGGTCGTGATCTGTACAGACATCTTCGACGAATTTATGGAGACAAACGAACTGTATCCGGTCGTACTGAGTGAAGTGGATGACGAAACGATCCTGAAATATTTCCTGCGTGCCAGCCTTCCCGCCCGTCTGATTGAAGACCTGATGGCGTTTTTCGATGTTGTCAAAAGTCCGATTGCCGTCCGTTCGTCTAGTCTTCTGGAAGATTCCCATTATCAACCGTTCGCTGGGATTTATTCTACTTACATGGTACCCAAGCTGGAAGATAAATATGATATGCTCCGTACGTTAAGCGACGCGATCAAAGCAGTCTACGCTTCTGTCTTTTATCGTGACAGCAAGGCATATATGACGGCGACATCGAACCTTATCGACCAGGAAAAGATGGCGATCGTTCTACAGGAAGTAGTAGGGAACCGGTATAATGACCGTTTCTATCCTACTATCTCTGGTGTCGCACGTTCGTTGAATTTCTACCCGATTGGAAATGAAAAGGCGGAAGACGGAATTGCCAATATTGCTTTGGGGCTTGGAAAATATATCGTAGACGGAGGGCAGACTTTACGTTTCTCTCCTCGTCATCCGCACAATATTTTGCAGATGAGTACGATGGACTTTGCGCTCCGTGAGACTCAAACTCGTTTTTATGCACTTGACTTGAAGAATCTGGCAGATCAGTTTTCTGTGGATGATTCGTTTAATTTGCTTCGTCTAAATCTGAAAGACGCGGATGCGGACGGTTCTCTGAAGTTTATTGTTTCGACATACGATCCTTATGATCAGGTTATTCGTGACGGTTACTATCCTGGCGGGCGTAAGATATTGTCTTTTGTGAATGTTCTTCAACATGAGGTTTTTCCGTTGGCCGATACGCTCGATCAGATACTGCATGTCGGACAGGATGAGATGGGGCGGCCTATCGAGATTGAGTTTGCGGTAAATATAGATCCGCAGAATCCCGGTTTCGCTACATTCTATCTGTTGCAAGTTCGCCCGATCGTGGATAACAAGGAGGTAATGGAAGAAGACCTGACGCTTGTGGAACAAGAGGATACAATACTTACATCGACTAGCGTTTTGGGACATGGCATTGTGACGGATGTGCAGGATATTATATATGTAAAGACCGGTGCTTTCTGTTCCTCCAACAACCAGTCGATAGCCTATGATATCGAGAAGATGAACCGCCAGTTCACTGGAGAAGAAAAGAATTATGTTTTGGTTGGTCCTGGTCGTTGGGGGAGTAGTGACTCCTGGCTGGGCATTCCGGTGAAATACGTGGGAGTCGGAGAGAAGATCGATGACTTACAGAAATTCAATTCCGAGGACTTTGTGAAGGCCCTGTTCGCGAAGCAGCCGGAATAACCCGAAAAATATGCCCTGTCAGATGCCTGCGTCAGACGCGGCTGTCCACGGCATTATACAGTAAATGACAGCGTAAGCTGTAACAATAAGGAGAATACAAATGGAAATGCAGGAACTTTCACTCGAAAAATTTGAAGAAGCATCTGAGATCGTAAAAAAGGTCACTCAGGAGACAAAACTGATCTACAGTGAATATTTTTCTGAGCGCTACGGGAACAAGATCTACTTTAAACCGGAAAACATGCAGCGTACCGGTGCATACAAAGTGCGCGGCGCTTATTATAAGATCAGCCAGCTCTCACCGGAAGAGCGTTCCCGCGGTCTGATCACCGCATCTGCCGGAAACCATGCCCAGGGCGTTGCCTATGCCGCAAAACTTGCCGGTGTGAAAGCAACCGTCGTTATGCCGGTGACAACACCGCTCATCAAGGTAAACCGCACAAAATCCTACGGTGCCGACGTTGTCCTCTACGGAAATGTCTTCGATGAGGCATGTGCCCATGCATACGAGCTTGCAGACGAGCACGGATATACCTTCGTTCACCCGTTCAATGATCTGGAAGTTGCGACCGGCCAGGGCAGCATTGCGATGGAGATCATCAAAGAACTCCCGACTGTGGATTACATTCTCGTTCCGGTAGGCGGAGGCGGACTCTGTACAGGCGTCTCCACACTCGCAAAACTCTTAAATCCGAAGATCAAGGTCATCGGCGTAGAGCCCGCAGGAGCTAACTGCATGCAGGTATCCTTAAAGAACGGCAAGGTAACCACCCTGCCAAAGGTCAACACTATTGCAGACGGTACTGCGGTTAAGACTCCCGGAAGTAAGATTTTCCCGTACTTACAGAAGAATCTGGACGATGTGATCACCGTAGAGGATGAGGATCTGGTAGTAGCCTTCCTGGATATGGTGGAGAACCACAAGATGATCGTGGAGAATTCTGGACTGCTGACCGTGGCAGCCTTAAAGCAGTTAAATGTGAAGGATAAGCGTATTGTATCCATCCTGAGCGGCGGTAATATGGATGTCATCACCATGTCCTCCGTAGTACAGCAGGGTCTGATCTTAAGAGACCGTATCTTCACCGTATCCGTATTGCTTCCCGACAAGCCCGGTGAGCTGTGCAGAGTATCCGGTATCATTGCCGGCGTTAACGGTAATGTCATCAAGCTGGAGCACAACCAGTTTGTATCCATCAACCGCAGCGCTGCCGTGGAACTGCGTATCACACTGGAAGCATTCGGTACCGAGCATAAGAATGAGATCATTGCCGCTCTGGAAAAAGAAGGCTATCAGCCCAAGGTGGTCAGAGCAAATATATAATTGTGCAGAGTCATGCAGATGTCGCTGCATAGTTTCTTAGAAAAGAAGTGAATGCATCACTGATAAAAGCCGCATATTATAGGTATGCGGCTTTTATGTGTGGAAATGGAGAGAAATATGGCGAAAAAGACTGAAAAAGAACTGGAAATACAGAGACTGGATAAAAAGACACCCCTGCAGATGTTTCGGGATTATGTAATGATCACGGTGGCTTCTTTTGTCTATGCGGTATCCGTCAGCATGTTTTTGGATCCGAACTCTCTGGCACCCGGGGGTATCACCGGTATTGCCATTATTTTAAACCGTTTGTTCGGAATTGAGACAGGTACCTGGATGTTACTCATCAACATACCGATCCTACTGATCGGTATCTGGAAATTCGGATTGCGGTTTATTTTGTCGACGATCTATTGTACGGCAATGACATCACTGTTTACAAACCTGCTGACACCGGTAGGAGCAGTGACCACAGATCCATTACTTGCCTCTCTGGCCGGAAGTGCCCTGATGGCAGTATCCATGGGCTGGGTGTTCAAGGCCGGATCCACTACGGGAGGAACAGATATTATTATCAAATTACTGCGGTTGAAGTTCCCGTACCTCAAGACGGGAGCATTGTTTTTCCTGACAGATGTGGTTATCGTCATAGCATCGGCATTTGTATTCCGGAATGTTGACAAGGCACTGTATGCCGGTATCGTGGTCATTATCACATCAGTGGTGCTGGATGTGGTATTGTACGGTCGTGATGAGGCGAAGCTGATCTATATTATCAGCGACCATGCGGAAAAAATCGCAGGGAGATTGTTGGAGGAACTGGACATTGGTGTGACTTATGTACAGGGCAGTGGTGCTTACAGCGGCAAGGAGAAGAGCGTCATCATGTGCGCCATGAAGAAAAACATTTCTCCCAAGGCGGAAGAGATCGTAAAGGAAGAGGATCCCCTGGCATTTATGATCGTCACCAGTGCCATGGAGATATTCGGTGAGGGCTATAAGAGCTATTTCAGTGAGAAACTGTGATGCTGAACATAAAATTTAAGTAAAAAAACAGCTGAAAGGGCTTACATTTTCAAAGAGAATCATCTATAATAGCGTCGTGCCGGTAGGGCAGACGCTATTTTGGCGATACGATGAATGGGTACGGATTATGATTTCAAACCGGGCAGAAGCAGCCTGCGGATTACTGTGGCATAGAATAGTGTAAAACCATAGAGAGAACCGAATGGAAACTGTGGTAATGATATAGGAGCTATGTGATATGAGTGATACAACATTGTCAAAAGAGGAGAAACAATATAAACGGCTCACCGAGGAACCGGTAGCACAGTTGGTTTTGGAACTGGGACTGCCCACTACCATCAGCATGTTGATCACGAATCTGTATAATATGGTGGATACCTGGTTCGTAAGCCAGTTAGGCACCAGTGCTACCGGAGCGGTAGGCGTCGTGTTTGGCTTGATGGCAATTATTCAGGCGTTCGGATTCATGTTCGGTCATGGCGCCGGAAGCAATATCAGCCGGTTGTTAGGAGCTCATGAAAAGGAGCGAGCGAAAGCTTTTTCCGCAACGGGATTTTATTTGGCGGTGGGAGCCGGAGTGTTGATCGCGGTGATCGGTATTGTGGATTTGAACGGATTGTGCAGATTGCTTGGAAGTACGGAGACCATCCTTCCCTATGCGAGAATCTATGCTTTCTATATTTTGGTGTCGGCACCGGCAATGGCATCCAGCTGTGTGATGAACAATGTGCTCCGGTATGAAGGCTATGCCAATCTTGCGATGGTGGGACTGGTCTCCGGCGGTATCTTAAATATGGTGGGAGATGCCATCTTTATGTGGGGCTTAAATCTTGGTATCCGGGGAGCGGCACTTTCCACTATGATCTCCCAGTACGTATCCTTTGGAATCCTGTTATTCTTTTTCCTACGTGGAAAGACCCAGAGCAGCCTGGCACCGAAATATTTTACCTGGGAATTTGCCGTACATAAGAACATTCTTACAGCAGGCTTCCCCAGTATGATGCGACAGGGACTGGCCAGCGTGTCCACCATGGTGCTGAATGCACAGGCGGCAGTCTACGGGGATATTGCCATTGCTGCTATGAGCGTGGTATCCCGTATTTTCAATTTCGTATTCAGTGTGGCACTGGGTATCGGTCAGGGCTTCCAGCCGGTATCCTCCTTCAATTATGGGGCAAAGAAGTATTCCCGTGTAAGGAAAGCGTTCTGGTTCACCCTGTGTGCCAGCCTGGTAACCATGGCAGTGTTCGCAGGTGTGGTGTATGTGTTCCGCAGAGAGCTGTTGCTGCAATTCCTTACGGATATGGACGCTTATGAGATCGCTTTTTATGCGTTGCAGATCCAGTGCCTGACGCTTCCGTTTATCCCGGTATGTATCTGCGGCAACATGCTGTTTCAGTCCATTGGAAAGGGCGGCAGGGCGACGATCTTAGCCTCCTTCCGAAGTGGCACCATCTACATTCCGGCACTGCTGATCCTGACGGCGTTCTGGGGAATTCGGGGCATCCAGTGGTCACAGCCGGTGTCCGATATTTTATCTGCGGTTTTGTCATTGCCGGTGGCTGTGGCGTTCTTAAAGGGACTGCCGGAAGATGGTGTGGAAGTATAGAGAAGAATGAAATCCCTTCGTCATAAGACGGAGGGATTTCAGACTGTAGACAAAACGCTTTTGGTCAGCACTCCAGAAGCGTTTTTCTTGTTT
>OLFY01003513.1_pt1 | contig 12684 bp, 13 predicted proteins | sample 1605611 | NCBI WGS metagenome assembly OLFY01 (sample SAMEA3888923, study PRJEB22519) | human gut metagenome | biome: human gut; feature: human-associated habitat; material: faeces | place: Denmark | collected 2011
GAGGTCATCAGCGGTTACCCTGACAGAGACAATCACCATATCGACGCGGTGCGCTATGGAACAGAACCCATCTGGAAAAGGAGGGGGCAGTAATGCGAAATTTTATCACTTGGGTAAAGGGGGTGTTGCAGATGTTTTTTCAGAGAGAAACGATAAAAAGGGCGGTCGGCGCGGAGGTGGCAATCAGCGCCGGAATGCAGGATGCCATCACGCTCTGGCAGAGGATGTTCTGCAATGAGCCGCCTTGGTTAGATCAGAACACAGAAACGCTTGGGTTAGCCGCTGCGGTTGCATCGGAGATTGCGAGACTGGTTACTGTGGAATTTCACAGCGAAATCAGCGGCAGTGGCAGACGGGCGGCATCCTTGCAGGAAGGCTATGCTTTTGTGCTTTCCAGACTGAGAGAGCAGACAGAATTTGCGGCGGCAATGGGCGGCTTGGTATTCAAGCCCTACATGGACGGCGGCAAAATTGCGATTGATTTTGTGCATGCGGACAGATTTATTCCGACAGCATACAACAGCCGCGGAGAGGTGACGGGTGCGGTGTTTGTGGAGCGCGTGAAAAAGGGGCGTGCATGGTATACCAGACTGGAAAGCCATCAGCTGACGGATGCGGGCAATCTTTTCATTTGTAGTCATTGTACTTCTCCTCCTCGTTTGATAAGGTCTTTGGGAATGCTGTCTTTATTATAGCCTTGCAGCGAAAGGAATGCAATCCCAAAGGCAGAGCAAGGCAAACAAAAAAGGCGCCCTCCCAAAAGAGGAGGACGCCGAAGGGAAAGAGAAATTAAAGTACACGCACAATGCGGATGTTGGCATTGGTGAGGTTGACACTGCCTGCGGAGGTGTTGGACAGTGCAATGCTGCCGGTGGTACCGCAGGGAACCGTAATGATGGTCGATGCGCTCAGGGAAGCAGTTTGACTGGTTGCATCAGCCGTTTCTGCCGATTGAGTACCCGGAACAATTACACCGCCGGAGAGCAGAGAAAGGGAAACAGCAACGTTGGTGCCGCCTGCTACCGATGCGTTGGCATTATATTCGACCAGGTAGACACCGGGACAGTTGAGGGTAAAGTTGGAGGTTCCGGCAGTATGCTGGATGCAGTTGCCGCTGGAAACCCGGTCGGTAGCAAACAGCACAGGAGAGCCGCTGGCTACCGTCTGCTCGGGGTCATTGACCGCGTTCAAATAGCTGGGAGCATTTGGGCAGGGATTTGGGTTAGGTGCCGGAGCAGCCGGAGGACATGGGCAAGGGCAGCCGCAGCAGGAGCCGCAGGGATAGCAGGAAGGGTTGCAGGGCAGAACAGGAAGTGAATCCAAATCATAGGAAAGCTGGTCGTAGCGTGCCAATGCACATCGTGCATAATCGTTCATGTAGCCGTTGGCGCAGATGTAGGACGGCTGATTGGGAGCTGAACTGCCCTGGCAGCCGCAGCTGCACGGATTGCCACAGGAAGGAGGACAGCTGCACGGATTACAACAGGAAGGGCATGGATTGCAGCAGCCTTGGTCATAGTATGCCATAGAATTCCACCTCATTTAAAAAAGATGCTCACACCGTAAGGTGACAGGAGCGCCGCAGGAGAATATTCCCGCGGCACTAACACTCTATGCCAAAAACAGGAAAAGTGTTTCGAGCAGACGAAAGGGAATCCGGTGTAAGAGGAGGAAAGAGAAAAATAAAAATCCGCACCTTTTTGGGTGCGGATTTTTATTTAGGAGAGTAAATATGAAGAAAACAATACCCATGATATACCATGGTAAAGAGGTAAGCGAAAAAATCTATCAAGCTCGATGGCTTTTATAAACCTCCTGTAAGCAGGAGAAGAATAGTTGGTCTGCCCCGCCCGCTATGTCGGTATTCCGTCCACATAGCAGGCTAACAGTTGTTCTATTTTCAGAAAAAGAACCGACGAAGAAAAAGAATATGATAAAATAATAAGGAATTTTGTTCCGATTTTATCCTGCTGCTTTGCTCCACTCCTTTCCTTTGACTGTGATTACAGTATAAGCGGTAAATGTGTATTGGGTATAACTGGGTTTTAAATAATAGGTGGGGTTTTTGTAAATAAATCTTTAAAGGACAAAAAACAGGAACAGCTTTTGTAGCTGTTCCTGTCGGTTGGTCGAAAAAAGACAGAGTGATTAGCTGATGCGAATCTGTGCTGCTTTTTCCGGTTTAAAATCGTTCTGCAGGTCGTAGATGTTGTGGGTGGTAGAGTCACGCAGTACACGACCGTTGAGCGAGTAGGTACGGATGAAACGTTTGTTGTCAACGGTGGTCCAGTACTCGGTGTCCCAGGTCAGGTAGCCGTCTCCGTCGGTTTCCGGTGCAGGCAGAACAAAATCTACCTGACGACCGGCTCTCATCAGTTCGATCAGGCTGTCATAGGTAACGTCCAATTCTACTTTGTTTACAATATCAGTTGCTTTCATGTTCATACATTCCTTTCCTTAACGTCAAAAGCGAAACCGCAAATCAGTTTGCGGTATACGTTCTGTTCCCCATTATACTCTTTTTTGATGAAAGACACAATCCCCCGGGAAGAAAAACTGATTAGAATCCACGCAGGGTAGCCTGAATGTCTACACCCATGCGGGTGAAGGTTGCGGTGATTTTCTGGTTGGCAGCGCGGACATCCTGTTTTTTGCTCAAAATCTGGCGGTCGGTCAGCTCGCGGTTTTTTTCGCTGCGCTCTTGAGCCGGAGCATTCAGGTCGTCACGCAGGAAGTTGAGTCCGATGTAGATGACCTTCAGCTCATTTAAGCTCAGCGACTGGCGGTTGTGCTCGAGCTGTTCGCGGACCGAGCGGATGTGCTCGAGGTTTTGCAGGGCATTTTCCTGGCTGATTTCCTTAAAGTTTTTGCGCTCTAAAAACTGGTTGATGTCCTGTTCGAGCAGGTCGAGTCCTTCGCTGATGCAGTCCAAATCCGACTGGTACAGCGCTTTGGAGGTGACGTCCTTTTTTATATTACATTTCAATGAGATTACATCCTTTCTGGTTTTCTGGCGTTACACTGCCTTTATTTTAGCATATTTCCCCGGGAAAGACAACGGTGTGGCAAACGCACAGGGCTGCTTTGATAAAATTTTTATCGAAAGCAAAGGGCTTTGGATTGATTATCCTGCCAAAAAGTATTATAATGGTTTATATTGCCGTCACCGGTTGGATTTATACCGGCGTCTGCATACAATCACAGCAAATATCTTCTGTGCCCGTTTTACAAAGTGTACAGCGCCGCGCAGAGATAGAATAGATTATGGAGGTAAAAACGATGCAAAGAGTAGAACTGAGAAAGCTCGCAGCCGGCGCGCAGGAATATGCAGACCAGCAGCTGACTGTGGCCGGATGGGTCAGAACCATCCGTACATCCAAAAACCTGGGTTTTATTGAACTGAACGATGGTACTTCCTTCCAGAATGTACAGATCGTATTTGAAAGCAATAAGGTGGATAATTTTAATGAGATCGGTAAACTCAACGTTGGTGCTTCCATTGTTGTAAAGGGTACGCTCATTATGACCCCGGAAGCAAAACAGCCGTATGAGATCCACGCAAATGAGATTGTGGTCGAAGGACTGTCCACCCCGGATTATCCGCTTCAGAAAAAACGTCATTCGGTGGAATTTTTGCGTACCATCGCACACCTGCGTCCGCGCACCAACACCTTCAGCGCAGTTTTCCGCGTGCGTTCGGTTGCAGCATTTGCAATCCACAAATTCTTTAACGAACGTGGCTTTGTTTATGTACACACCCCAATCATCACCGGCAGCGACTGCGAGGGTGCAGGAGAGATGTTCCACATCACCACATTGGATATGGACAACCCGCCGCGCACCGAGGACGGCAAGGTGGATTACAGCCAGGACTTCTTCGGCAAACCGACCAGCCTGACCGTTTCCGGTCAGCTGGAGGGCGAGTGCATGGCAATGGCATTCTCCAACATCTACACCTTCGGTCCAACCTTCCGTGCAGAAAAGTCCAATACCACCCGCCACGCAGCAGAATTCTGGATGATGGAGCCGGAGATCGCCTTTGCAGACCTGAGCGATATGATGGACCTTGCAGAAGACATGATGAAATATGTGCTGTCCTATGTGATGGAAAACTGTCCAAACGAGATGGCATTCTTCAACCAGTTCTATGACAAGGAGCTGCTGGAAAGACTGCACCATATCGTCAGCTCCGACTTTGTCCGTCTGCCATACACCGAGGCGGTCAAGCTGCTGGAGGAACACAAGGACGAATTTGAATATCCGGTCTTCTGGGGTTGCGACCTTCAGACCGAGCATGAGCGTTACCTGACCGAGAAGGTATTCAAGAAGCCGGTCTTTGTCACCGACTATCCAAAGGAAATCAAAGCCTTCTATATGCGCCTGAACGACGATGGTAAGACGGTAGCGGCTGCGGACCTGCTGGTTCCCGGCATTGGCGAAATCATCGGCGGCAGCCAGCGTGAGGAGCGCTACGACGTGTTGCTCGACCGCATCCGCGAGCTGGGACTCAACGAGGAGGATTATTCCTGGTACCTCGACCTGCGCAAATACGGCGGCACCAAGCACGCCGGCTACGGTCTGGGCTTTGAGCGCCTGATTATGTACATCACCGGTGTGGGCAACATCCGTGACGTACTACCATTCCCAAGAACCACCGGTTCGGCAGAATTCTAATCCTCTGTCGGACACAGCATAAAACCGCCCGCCCTGCGACAAACAGTCGCAGGGCGGTCGCTTTTGTATTTGCAGATGATTGTGGTTGTTAAACGGCAGAAGGATAGTCCTAATTTGTTTCATCCTCTTCTGCGGGATTGCCGTCCTCTCCGCGTTCATTCAGCAGACGATGGATTCGCTCGACCGGGAAGCGGTCTTCGATTTCGACCACCTCAAATAGATTTTGCGGCAGCTCTTTTTCTCCAATCAGCGCAAGGTATTCCGCAACGGCCCGTCGGTCGATTTTGATTTTTCCATGACCTGCCCAGTGGCGATTACTTTCACCCTTTTTTAAACCGGAAATCCAGTATTCATCGCCGTTTTCAATGTCGATATAGTTGGAATAACTGCCGATGCTTTTTTGAAAGGCGTGGTCGTTAAAGTAGATGGTTTTTCTGGTTTTGGAGGTTTTGACATATCCAATCCATGCCGGACCATCATCGGAATATCCCGTTTTCAGTTCAATGTACATACAATCTCGGATCATCTTTGTTTCCTCCTAAGAGCTGAAATTTAAATTTCAACCAAAAGTACGTCCTCTTTTCCGGCAGCAATTTCTTTTATAATATGCCCGTTGATAAATAATGCAGAACCGCCCTTTGCAATATTTTCTTCGTCCTTATCTTTGCAAAGTGAGTTTACATATAACACTTTTTCACAGAATTTTTTGGCTTGCTCAGCATACTCATACTTTATACGTTCGTTCCAGTCATTGCAATTAAAATCAGTATACACAGGCCAGAATACGATGTCCGGGGATAGATGTTTTACCTCAAGAATGTTTTCATCGAACCATAAATCCCCACATAATCCAATGGAGATTTTTTTCCCTTGAAAGAAAAATGTATGAAACCCGCTTCCTTCACGGTAATGGTCATCAGCAAATGGTTCTTTCCAACCGGGGGAAACTCGACGGAAGAGATCAATAACCTTTCCGTTTGCATCAACTGTGATTTGAGAGCTGTAAAAAAATCCGTTTTCTTTTTCGATAAATCCAAAGGAGACTGCTGTTGCATATTCTTTTGCTACACAACAAATTTCATCAATGATATTACTATCCTGTGTGATTGCTAACTGTTTATCGTGTTCAATATCGAAGGTTGGACCGTAAAATCCTTGTAGAAAAGCCTCTCCAAAGATAATAATATCAGCAACACAGGAATATTTCTGAATAGTCCTGATAATGGTATTCTTATTGTGTGTGATATTTTCGTTTATAAATCCCATGGATGCACATATACATCGCATACTTCTCACCTTTTTCTTCTTGATAGACCTGCTCACTCCTGTGGTAACAGAGGAATGTGGCTGTGATTGAGCAGGCGTTCCCGGATACCGCCGCCAAAGCTTCAGCCGGCGATTTCAAATTCTTTTCTCATACGTAAAACTGTATTTAGTTTTCGTCTGTCGGCTTTTAAAAATCATCTTTTCCCAAAACTGCCAGCAAAAAGGAGATTATCACAATGGAGAGCGTTGTAGCCGAAACAGAGGATATACAATCGTCCACAAATTTTAATCCCAAGCCGGTGGATACTGTATCCAAAATCAGATAGAGTATCTGTGCCGTTTGCCGGCTGATTCTTTTCAGTGTGTATAAAGCTTTTGGCAGTGCGGTGGAAATAAAGTTGCAGGGGAAGGAAAGGACGGTGGCGATGATAAAAAATAAGATAACGCTGCCCACCGATTCGTATTGGAAGCCCAATAATTTCATAACAGCACCACTGATGAGAGCGATGAATGAGAGCGCGCCGGTGAAAACAGCTCCACAAATGAGAAGGGTTAATATTTTTTCTTTGTTGTTCACCCAGAAGGTTTTCAAATCATCAGACACCTTTCCGCTGCAGATTTTCCGTAAAAATCTATGGAGGCAAAGAAAACCCACAATCTCTTTTATTCCGAAGGTTAGCGCTCCTGTGCGCCTTTGACGGCAAAGAACAGACCGATGCAGCCAATCAGCAACCCGACAAGAGAGAAGGGAAAGTCAGAAAAGCTGCGTCGAATGATTTGATTTAAGCCTTCTTCAGCACAACAGAGCAGGATGCCAAAAAGAAGGAAAGCGATGCCCATCATCTGCTTTTTCATAAAAATTTTCCTCCAATTACACAAAGAATACTCTTTATTTATGAACGATGCAATTATTATCTATGAATAATTCAACCGTTGTTATCCGCTTGGCTCTCCCAGAAGGTACAGAGCGTTTGCCGAAGCTGTTCGCTGTCCGAAAGGATGCGTGCGTGGCTCCAGTGGGCAGGGAACAGCCGTTGGTAGGCAGCGGTTGTGAAGCGGTCGTCCAACAGCAAGACAACGCCGCGGTCCTGCGGGCTGCGGATGACCCTGCCTGCTGCTTGAAGGACCTTGTTCATGCCGGGAAAGCGGTAGGCAAAATCGTAGCCGGAGTTGTTTTTCTGCTGGAAATATTCCCGCAAAATCTCCTGCTGTGCGCCGACCTTGGGCAGACCGGTGCCGATGATGGCGCAGCCCAGCAGCTTTTCTCCCTGTAAGTCCACTCCTTCGGAATAGATGCCGCCCAGCACCGCAAAGCCCAGCAGCGAGCGTTCGGGGTGCGGCTGGTCAAACTGCGCAAGAAAATCGTCCTCCTGCGGCGATTGCAGCACCAGCGGCAGCTGCGGATAAAGTTGGGAAAATACTTCTGCCTCCTTTTGCAGATACTGATAGGAGGGGAAGTAGGCGATGTAGTTGCCTGCCTTGGCGCTGACCATCTCGAACAGCAGTCGGGCAATCGGTTCCAGACTCTGCTCCCGCATCGCCCAGCGGGTGTTGATTTGGTTACAGACCAGCAGGCACAGTTTTTCCTGCACAAAGGGCGAGGGCAGGGCGTAGGAGTGGGTCTGCTCGTCGGAGTCGCAGCCCAACACCGCCTTGTAGTAGGAGGGCGGCGAAAGGGTGGCAGAGAACAGGGCGGTACACCGACCCAGCTTCAGCCGCTCGTCCACCATCTGCGCAGGGTCCAGACAGAGCAGTTTGACGGTCAACTGGGAGCCGGAGGCGGCTGCAAAAAAGCAGAAGCGTTCGTCGAACAGGTCTGCGATGCGCAGGAAAAAGCGCAAATCGAAGTACAGCTGCATCAACTCGGGCGCTAAGGAGTGCGCGGAGGAAAAGAGACTGGGCTGCAAGGGCAGACGGCGGTTTTGCTCAAGGGTGGTGGAATAGACGGTGAACAGGTGGCGGAGGCTTTGCAGCAACGGCTCAGGCAGGGTGTGCGCTGTCATAAAATGCTCCTGCTCCTGTTGGGTGTCCTGTGCAATCTGTTTTCGCAGCGAAAGCATCTGTCGGTTGACTGCCATCAGCGCTTTGGAAAGCGGCTTGGATACCTCGTCCGCCAGCTTTTTGCAGGCAAGGAAATCGGATTTTCTCAGCGCTGCCGAATACATCCCGCGTGCGCGGTCCACCAGGTTGTGCGCTTCGTCGATCAAGAAGGCATAGCGGTCCCGGTGGTCAAAAAATCTGCGCAGGTAGACGATGGGGTCGAACAGGTAGTTGTAATCGCAGATGACAGCGTCGCACCAGAGCGACAGGTCCAGTCCCAGCTCGAAGGGACACAGCTGACGCTGTTTTGCCCAGCGTTCGATGACCGGTCGGGTGAAGGCGTCCTCCTGCTTGAGCATCTCAAACAGCACGTCCGGCACCCGGTCGTAGTAGCCTTTGGCATAGGGACAGTCGTCGGGGTTGCACAGCCGCTCGGGCAGAAAGCAGATGCGGTCCTTGGCGGTCAGGCTCACCCTGCGCAGCCGCAGTCCTTTTTCCTGCATTCGCGCAAAGGCTTCTTCTGCTGCCAGACGGGTGGAATTTTTTGCGGTCAGATAGAAAATGTGGGAGAGCTTGCCTTCGCCCAGCGCCTTGATGGACGGAAAGAGGGAAGAGATGGTTTTGCCGATGCCGGTGGGAGCTTGACAGAGGACACGGGAGCCGTTTTCGGCAACGCGGTAGATGACCGCTGCCATCTGCCGTTGACCGGCTCGGTATTCCGAAAAAGGGAAGGCAAGCTGTTTAGCACATCGGTTGCGCAGCTGCTCCCAGTCAAAGCGCATCATAGCCCAGCGGTGGTAGCGGGCAAGCAGGTCCAGATAAAACTGCGACAGCTGTTCAAAGGAAAGCCGATGGGTGAAGGAGATGGTTTCCTCGGTTTCCAGCTGGCAGTAGATTAAGCGCACCCGCACCTCGGGCAGCTGCCTTTGCTGTGCCAAGATGAAGGCATAGCAGGTTGCCTGTGCCCAGTGCAGCGGGTTGTATCCGCTTTGCTCCGGCTGATCGCTCAACAGGGTCAGGGCAAGCTCGGTGGTTTTGATTTCCTCGATAATAGGACCCTCCGGGTCATCGAGGATGGCATCGGCTCTGCCATAGATATGAAAGACCACCCCATCGACCTTACGCTCATCGGACAGGGTCACCTCGGGCTGATAGATTTCTCCGTATTGGCTGCGGGACCGTTTTTGCAGCTTGCGGTGGAGCCGCGCTCCTTCGTTGGCGCGCTGGTACAGGTCGCCCCCACCGCGGTTGTCAATGCTGCCGCTGGCAAGGATGAACTCGACTAGCTCCCGCACCGAAAGGGAAACGCTGGCAATCTGCGACATGAAATTCACCTTCTTTTTTATTTTTCAGTATAGCACAAACCCTTTAAAAGCGAAAGATTTGTAAACAAACGGTCCAATAGCGTACAGGGACTTGCAGAGAGACAAAAAAATGTGTATCATCGAATGTACGGGAAACAGGGAAACCTGTCAAAAAATGTCTGCACGGGCAGACCATGAAAAGAGGAAACAAAATGGGAATCATTCAGAAGATGGATTTTTTGATTCTTAATTGGTTGCAAAAACATTTAAGAGGAAAGACGCTGGACATTCTGATGCCGATGATTACGGCGCTGGGGAACGGAGGCTTTCTGTTTGCGCTGCTGACCATCGGTTTGCTGTGTACCAGGCGATGGAGAAGAGAAGGAGTGGCAGTCGGGTTTTCGCTGCTGCTGTGCCTGCTGGCGGGCAACCTGTTTCTGAAGCCTCTGGTGGGACGCATCCGCCCTTATGATTTGGTGGATGGCTTCCAGCTTCTGATCAAACCTTTGCCGGACTACTCTTTCCCTTCGGGTCATACGATGGCAGCCTTTGCCTGTGCAGGGGTCTTCTGGCACTATCGGCAGATGTTCGGCGGCTGGTCGAATGTGATGACGGGTTTTTCCCGCTTGTACCTGTATGTGCATTTTCCGACCGACGTTTTGTGCGGAGCGCTGTTAGGATTGCTGGCAAGCTGGACGGGAGTTCGTCTGACCGAATCGCTGTGTGCCCTAAAATTAAAATAAAAAATGATAAAATACGGTAAAAAGCAACCTCCCCGCTGTCCAGTGCGGGGAGGTTGCTTTTTAAGAAGAAGGAATAAAAAAATGGGTTATCTAAAAAAAGTGAAGTAGGTATCCTGTTTAAGAACGGTCGGAATGAGGATGGTTGGAAGCGCAGCCGCCGGAACAACAACCGGAACAGCCGCCGCAGCTTCCCGAACATCCGCCGTGGGAGCGAGATTTGAGAATACTTCTGACTGCCAATACCACCAGGACCAGCAATACAGCGATAATGATAATTGTAGCAGGCATTTGAGGAGCCTCCTCTCGATGGATTCTGTTAATTAGCAACTGCTAACTTTCTTGCCTGAAGATAGATTATCATATTACAAGCTTTTTGTCAAGAAAAAAAGTAGCTTTGGACAACTTTTTTCAAAATAGGCTAGCAAACCCCTTTTTCAGAGAAGGGAAGGAGCTTTTTGACAGGAACGGTCGTTTTATGGGAGAAATGAATTGACAATTTACAGCAGGATTGTTAAACTAAAAAGGAAATAACAGGAGAGTTTCCTGATTTGTAAAGAGAAAGATGGAGGAATGTTAAATGAGCACAAATGCGTATGAAAGTCCCTTCTCTTCCCGCTACGCAAGCGAGGAGATGCAGTATGTATTTTCTCAGGACAACAAATTCAAAACCTGGAGAAAGCTTTGGATTGCCCTTGCCAAGGCAGAAAAAGCACTGGGCATCAACATCACCGACGAGCAGATTGCAGAGCTGGAAGCCAACAAAGATAACATTAACTATGAAATCGCCCGTGAGCGTGAGAAGCTGGTTCGTCACGATGTGATGAGCCATGTGTACGCCTATGGCTGCGAGTGTCCAAATGCAAAAGGAATCATCCATCTGGGTGCAACCAGCTGCTATGTTGGAGATAACACCGACGTCATCATCATGCGCGAGGGTCTGGAAATCGTGCGCAGAAAGCTGCTCAACGTCATCGCCATGCTGGCAAAATTTGCCCAGCAGTACAAGGATATGCCTTGTCTGGCTTACACCCACCTGCAGCCGGCACAGCTGACCACCGTTGGTAAGCGTGCTACCTTGTGGATTAACGAGCTGCTGATGGACGAGCAGGAAATCGAAGCCAGAATCAAATCGCTCAAGCTGCTGGGCTCCAAAGGAACCACCGGCACACAGGCAAGCTTTATGGAGCTGTTTAATGGCGACGAAGAAAAGTGCAAAAAGGCAGAGCAGATGATTGCACAGGAGATGGGCTTTGAAAGCTGTGTACCGGTTTCCGGTCAGACCTACTCCCGCAAGATGGACTATTATGTCCTTTCCAACCTGAGCGCAGTGGCACAGTCTGCCAGCAAATTCTCCAACGATATGCGTCTGCTCCAGAGCTTCAAGGAGATGGAGGAGCCGTTTGAAAAGACCCAGATCGGCTCTTCTGCAATGGCATACAAGCGCAACCCCATGCGCTGTGAGCGTATCACTTCTCTGGCACGCTACGTGATGATCGACAGTCTGAACCCGGCATTCACCGCAGGTACCCAGTGGTTTGAACGTACTCTGGATGACTCCGCAAACAAGCGTGTTTCTGTTCCGGAGGCATTCCTGGCAGTGGATGCGATTCTGAACATCATGCTGAACGTCACCGACGGTCTGGTGGTTTATCCGAAGATGATTCGTCAGCGCATCATGCGTGAACTGCCGTTTATGGCAACCGAAAACATCATGATGGACGCAGTGGAAAAAGGCGGCAACCGCCAGGAACTCCATGAGAAGATCCGCACCTATTCCATGGTTGCCGGCAAGCACGTCAAGGAAGAGGGTCTGGATAACGACCTGTGCGATATGCTCCTGGCAGACCCGGCGTTCATGATTACCAAGGAAGACCTGGACAAGATTCTGAAACCGGAGAATTTCACCGGCCGCAGCGAACAGCAGACCGAGGAATTCGTGGCAGAGTGCATCCAGCCGATTCTGGACGCAAACAAGGATATCCTGGGCGAACACTTCGAGATGAAGAACTAAGGCAACCCCATTTCTTTGAAAGTATAATCGATTTCACATAATGAAACAGCCCTCAGCGGAATTTGCACCGCTGGGGGCTGTTTTGCGCCAAAAGTCTTGACAATCCGTCTCAAAAGGTGTACCCTAGACAGAGAATCACCAAAGGAGGAATCACCATGTCCATACAGATACGCCCGGCAGTCCCGGCAGATGCCCCGGCACTGCTTGCCATTTATGCGCCCTATGTGGCACAGACTGCCATCACCTTTGAATACGACGTACCCTCACTGGAGGAATTTGAAGGCCGCATGCGCCGCACCATGCAGAAATACCCCTACCTCGTCATTGAGCGGGACGGCCGGGTGGAGGGCTACGCCTACGCGGGGCCCTTCAAGGAGAGGGCGGCCTATGACTGGTGCTGCGAGCTGTCCATTTATCTGGCGCAGGACGCCCGGAAACACGGCATGGGCCGTGCTCTGTACGAGGCGCTGGCCGACCGGCTGCAGGCCATGGGCATCCTGAACCTGTATGCCTGCATCGGCTACCCGCAGGCGGAGGACGAATACCTGACCCGGAACAGCGCCCGGTTCCACGAGCACCTGGGCTTTGCACTGGTCGGCACCTTCCACAACTGCGGGTACAAGTTCGGCCGCTGGTACGACATGAT
>OLFY01003522.1_pt1 | contig 12653 bp, 8 predicted proteins | sample 1605611 | NCBI WGS metagenome assembly OLFY01 (sample SAMEA3888923, study PRJEB22519) | human gut metagenome | biome: human gut; feature: human-associated habitat; material: faeces | place: Denmark | collected 2011
TTTTTAAAAGGGTATATATTATTGGAAGTTATCGGATCACAGATTAGCTTCGCTGACTTTCAGTTCTAATATTTAATTCCGGCAGATTTTTCGCTGCGTTCAACAACTCGTGCAAATTAGCCGGCACATTAGTCTTGTTGGTATTTATGGAAGTAATAAGGCAACAAAGCTAATGTTCTGTCAGATTTGCAATCTGACAGCGATGAATATAAAGATCTGCGATCCGCAGCTCATACATTAAATTTATTAATAAGATGAAATGAAAACGGCTTGAAATTAATTTTACTGATTATTATTCTTGTTGGTGAATATCAGTAAATGCGGAAGCTAAAAATATTTTTAGCTTGTATTATCTAACTTCGAAATTTGTTGTATATTTGCTTTTTAGATAAATCATGCATTACAATATTTTAAATGGTATCTATGGAAAAGATTATTAATGGGGTGAAATACTATATCCCAAGCAATTTAAATTTAGAACAAAAGGCTATTTATGTACACATAATAGACTGGAAACGCAAAAACATAACGACGGAGAGAGGTTTGTATAGAGGATATGAATACGATGCCCTTTTCTCGGAAAAATCAGAGGTTCCTCAAATGATGTACAAGCCAATTATCCCATACTTGCAGGAAATGCAAAAGGGATATTTTGCTTTTAAGCCTCATAAGTTTGCCTGGCATGCCGTAAGTTCTCAGACGGCTTGTATAAATCTTTTCATGCCTATACTCCTTTCAGAGGAAGCTGATAATATATTGCCGCTTATTCCCGGATGCCCTTCCGACTTTAAGAAGATAGCAAGAGACAGATTGCATCATGGATTCTGTTTTGAATATTGGGGACAGGATATTCAGTCAGGTAAAGGTGTCCTTAACGACCACTCCAATGGAGCAGGAACAGATGCAGACGTGGCTATTGCCTATTATGACAAAGAAGATAATTTGTGCCTGTGGCTTATCGAGCATAAACTTAGCGAGAAGGAGTTTACGACATGTGGCGCATATAAAAGTAAAGCAAATGAACATAAAGATAATTGCACTCAATGTATTCTCGCAAGCATATTAAATGAGCCTGAAAAATGCCATTATCACATGATAGGCTATAAATATTGGGAGATTTTGAAGAAACATCGGGATAAATATCAAGGTTCGGTAGATATCAAAGGTTGTCCGTTTAAGGACGGACTTAATCAGCTTTGGCGTAATCAGATGCTTGCTTTCGCCTTGCAGGACACAGGAACATATAAAACAGTTACTTTCTCAGTATGCCATCATGCCAATAATACGCATCTGAACAACTCGATTAATACATATAAGGCATTAATCAACGGAGACAAGATGTTCAATGCTTTCACCAACTATGATGTGTTGAATGCTGTAAACACGCAAGATTCTAAGTTGCAGGAATGGATGCAATGGTATAAAGATGTGTATTGCTTTTAACACGAAACTCTGTGCCGTATTAAATTTAAAGAGACAAAGGAGATTATCCGATGAATCTTGAAGTAACCGATAAGAATTTGTATTTGCTTTTACCTGGTAAGGTTAGCAGGGTGGTGCAAATCTATGCCCACGAATATAACATACCGTTGTTAGAGGCATTAAAACGTTTTTATCTTTCTGACACATATAAGAGACTGGCAGATGAAACACAAAACTATGGCATTATGGTGCCGTAGCTTTGTATCAGGAGTTTATGGACGAACTGAAACAGCGTGAGAATAAAAAAGGTAATGGTAAACAATTAATATACTTAGACAGAATCTACATAACAAATCATTTATAATAGTTCTTTTAAAATAGAAATTTGTATATTTGCATTTGGTTTACATTGCGTTAATGGTATTATTAGTTCTATAATATAAAATATTTTGCTTATGAATTTAATAAAATATTTTCTTAAATTTTTTGATGTATTTTTTCATAGACATAATTCATTAAAAAAAACGAACGATGACAACAAAGGTCAAGGTCCGAATCATGAATCATTTTCAGGAAACAGCATTACACCTATAAAAGCAGACAACAAAGATGAAAACCATTATGAAGGAAACAATAATCCGACTAATAATGTGAATAAAACAAATAAACATACTATACATGCCAATAGGCCGTATACTGTACAGGTTATTCCATTTTTAAAATCAGAGTTGGATTTAGATTACAATGGAAGATATATAGTAAATTATTCTATTTCAGATTCACGTGTTATGGAGTTTCCAGTAATACGTGCTCCTAAAAAAGGTTGTGAGATAAAATTGCCAGTACGTGGCCGTTGTGGTAAGAGAGGTGTTTGTGAACAGAAATTATGCGAGGAAATAGAGAAACTTAATCTTTTGGGCTTTTATGACAATCTTTCGTTGTTTGTCACAGACCGTTGTTTCCGTTATGAACCTGATTTAGCTTATATAGATGCTAAAAAGGGAATCTTTATCGATATAGAGATAGATGAGCCTTATTCAGGTTTAGAACGAAAGCCGATACATTATACGATAGGAGATTATACGGTTGACGATAAACGCAATGATGATTTTACCGAGCGAGGGTGGACTGTTATACGTTTTTCTGAGACACAAGTATATAAACAACCACAATCTTGTTTGAAGTATGTTTATAAACTGTTGCATGATATGGATACGTCAATTAAGATGCCTCATAATCTTGCTGCCGTTTGTGACATTAGAATGTGTCCTATGTGGGATAAGGATTGCGCTGAAAGAATGGCATCGGAAAGAAAACGCGAGACATTGCTTGGTATTAACAGATTCATCGAACAGTCTGAGGAAAGAAAACTTGATGTTATATTTGATTACTCTCATGGGCGAGAGATTGAAAACAATATTTTAAAGCATAAAGAACAACAGGGTAAACAACAAAGTTCAGGAATATATTGTACACGTTTAAGTCAAGTAAAAGATGATGCTAGCCTTCATCGTGCACCATCAGATACAGGTTGCCAACATAGTGTTGAAGCCGAAAAACAAAAAGAAATACAGAATATATCAACCCAATCAGAACCAAAAACTACACCATCAAGCCGAGGATATGCCTAAATCAATAATTAAATACGAGGGAAAGGATTTTTATAACGATTATTGTTCGAATCTTAAAGATTTCATTTTATTGGAATATTTTGAGAGTGTAGATAATGAGTATGTTGGAAAGATAGCTACTAATGATACTATTTATCCAATAGAGATAGAAGTACATATTCCACATACGTTTCCTCACAATAAGATGTTGTTTGTAACGTGTAGCCTTTCGGGTTATCCGCATTTGATACCATTCGACAGAAATAATCCGCAAAAAGGAAATTGGTTTTGTCTGAATACAGCTTTTGCGGAAAATCCAAAGGCACAGCTTGACGAAGAGTTTTCTCGTCTTCGTGGATGGCTACGCAATAATTTGCGAGCAGATTTGCCACGTCATATAAAAAATAGTACGACACAAACTGCATTGCAGATATTCAATGCTTATGAAGGGAATAATCCTGATGAAATAAATGAATTATCTGAGAAAAGTAGTTTGACGTTTGTTGGTGATTTTGCTGTCAATAGCGAGAATTTCAATGAAACCTTTGGCTATTTGTATGTTGTGAAGCATCCAAGTGGAAAATTTAGCGTGTTTAAAGAAAAAGAAGGAACAAATGAAAAATTGCCATACGTATTGGTAAACCACATGCCTGCGGATATGTATAGATTTGCATCATGGGTTGATGAGTTTAAATGGGATAAAAAACTTTGCGATATATTGCTTCCAAATTTTAAGTGGAGAGAAATAGATGAAGTTAATTTGAAACGTGTACAAAAAAGTTTTTTTCAGAATATTTCTGATGAAGAAATAGAAAGAGACCAACAATTTTTAATAGGTGAACTTTCAAAAATAAATGTTCCCCAAACTCATAAAGAAGCCTTACGAAAGGAAGTGGACGAGATGATCAAGAAAAATCGCGAATATTGTGAATATCTTGATCAACCGATTGGAAGTATTTATGATATTGAAGAGGCTGATGGTCCAGAGGAGGAATATTATAAAAGTATCAATAAATTATATTATTTTGCTATAGGTATTGCCTTTGATGATGATATAAGTTGGTTTCTTGTGAGTACGAACTTGCAACATCGAGTATTTGCTGAATATAATTATGACCTTGTGCGGTATAGTTGTAACATAAAAGAAACAATAGATGTCAATTTAAGAATTTCCTATTCTAATATAATAGGACGAAAAGAAATCTTTGGCCGTGGTGAGTTGCACTCATCATTGTCAGATAAGAAGATCGCAATAGTAGGATTAGGTGCAATAGGTTCGCCCATTGCTGAAGCACTTGCTAGAGGAGGTGCCAAATACCTCACACTTTGGGATGGAGATATAGTAGAAGCAGGAAATATATGTCGTTCTGTATATGATAATGCAGATATAGGCAATGCGAAGGCACAGGCACTTTCTGCGCATCTCAAACGTATTTCGCCATTTTGCAATGTTATCCCTAAAGGTTGTTGGTATGATTCGGATTATACGGATGAATGTAGTTATATTGGTGGAAATTTCTATGGAAATGTCAATTATAATTCACAAAAAGAATTTTTAGATACATTGCATGAATATGATATTGTGATTGATTGTACTGCAAGCAATGAACTATTGCATTTTCTCAGTTATGCTGCGACTGATGTTGATTTACTGAGTTTGTGCATTACTAATAAAGCGACGCATATGCTTTGTTTATCAAATCATGATGGAAATCCTTTTGAGATGAGAAAACATTTGCTTGCGTCAATAGAACAAGACACTGATAATTTTTATGTTGAGGGTACAGGATGTTATTCTCCTACATTCCTTGCCACGAGTTGTGACATTCAGTCACTTGTTAACCTTTGTGTACGTAGTATTCATCGGCAAATTCAGAAACAAGGGTATGTTTCTTCAACTATTTGGCATTATAGTGGCGATAATATCGTTGCAGACACATTTTGTCGATATCAATTAGACCATAGTCAGATAACTATGCTTGTACCCAGGAGTTCCATTATTAAAATGAGACAACTGCCTGTGTTACGTAATGGGAATATGGGCTATCTGTTGGGAGGATATAACACTAATAGAAATGTTATTTATGTTACATCTGCCATCAGCCAATTGGAGTTTAATGAGATGGTTGGCAGAATTCGTAAACTTTCTAATGGGATAATCGATTATATAGGTAATGTTTGTGTAGGTTCACATATCGGTAACCTGCCACTTGAAACAGAAATCCAATATATAGAGAAAATAGCAGAAAGTAAAGATGTCGATACTAATAATCCATTATTGGCAACAGTAAGTAGTGAAGGAAAAATAGATTTTAGATTATATATAAATGGAAAATTTGTGCTGTTTCAATTAATCGGTGATTAAACTAATGATAAACAATAATATTCAGACTACTATTAAGGCTATAAACGATACTTTCAACACGCTTTCAGGATTATCTTGTGATGATTTAAGAATTAAGTTTAATTCAATCCGTTCCCGTGTATCTGAAGGGGAGGCTAATATAGATGATGTCTTAGTGGATGTATTTGCCATAGTAAAGGAAACTATGAGACGTTTTACCCTTGGATGCATAAAGGTTAAGGCTACTCAAAAAGATATAACATTAGCTAAATGTTATGATTTCGTATTTAGTGATACTGAGGGTAATGCCTTATATCAGCATCGTTGGAATGTTCTTGGTGAAAAATTTATTTGGAATATGGTTCCTTATGATGAACAGCTGCAAGGTGGTATAGAAATTCATAATGGACGAATATTGCAGATGGCTACAGGTGAAGGTAAAACTTTGGTTGCAGTTGCTCCTGTAGTCCTTAATGCAATGAATGGTAAAGGCGTACATTTAATGACTGTGAACGAGTATCTTTCAAAAAGAGATTTTGAGATTACTCGTCCTATTTATTCTTTCCTTGGATTTTCGGTAGAATGTATTGAAGGTAAAGCAATTCATAGTAGTAGACGTAAAGAGGCTTACGATTGTGATATAACTTTTGGAACTACATCAGGTTTTGTCTTCGACTATCTTCGTGATAATACGGCTAAGAAGGCTTCACAGTGTGTACAGAATAAATATGGTGTTGCGATTATAGACGAAGCAGATTCGGTTATGATAGATGAAGCAAATACATCACATATATTGTCAGGTGACATATATAAATATACAAATAATAATGAAAGCCCGTATAAAAAATATATGTCACTTGTAAAACGGATGACAGAGATAGATACACTTGAACTGTATAAAACCGATACACTAAGAAAAAATGTGTCTCTAACCGAACAGGGTAAAAAATGGTTGGCAAATGCTTGTGGTTGTGCAACACTTTTCGATAATAATTTGTATACTGAAAGAATAAAACTTATAGATGCAAATAATTCATTAACAGAAAATCAAAAAATAGGTATGATTGCAGCTGAGCGAAACCAACGCTCAGCACAATTAAAAATACAAAATGTATTATACCAACTATTGACAGCTTTTACAGTGTATGAAAAGGATGTTGACTATATTGTATCTGGAGATAGTATTGTTATTGTTGATCCGAATACAGGGCGATTAAAACCATCTTATAGATGGGAATATGGTCTTCATGAGGCAATTATGGCCAAAGAGCATCTTTCACCTGATGTGGAAATTGAAAATATAATAGGAAGTATTACGGTGAGAAATTATCTCTCGCTTTATAAAAAAATATCTGGTATGACTGGCACTGCGATTACAACAACTAATGATTGGCTTGATGTTTATGGTCTTGAGGTAGCAGTTATTCCTACGCATAAGCCGGTTATTCGTAAAGATAATCCTTTAAGAGCTTTTGCAACGAGTAAACAGGCCCTTGTAGCTATGTTAAAAGAGGTGATAAAATTACATAAAGAACGACGTCCTATTCTTATTGGAACTAATACTATTAAGCAATCTGAACACATTACAGAATTTCTAAATAGTAAAGGACTGAAACATCAATTGTTGAATGCAAAAACTCTTAGTCAAGAAGCGTCTATTATTGCTATGGCAGGAAACCTTGATTCCATAACGGTAGCAACTAATGTAGCTGGAAGAGGAACAGATATCAAACCTGCGGATGAAACGTTGAATGTGGGAGGATTGGCTGTTATAGGGTTGGGTATAGCAGATTCACAACGCATAGACAAACAGTTTATGGGACGTACCGGGCGACAAGGAAATCCTGGCTCATCACAATTTTTTGTTTCTTGTGAAGATAAAATTATAGGATTTCTTTCTGGTGATGATAAGAATGAATTAGAGCGACTTGCATCTCATGCAGACTTAGAAAGTGGAGAAATAATAGATAATAGAGTCATTAACCTATTTCTTTTAGCACAACGTAATAAAGAGGAAGAGGATAGAAACGATCGTACGGAAACAATTAAACGTGACGATATCATAGCACCAATACGTTTACGATTGTATGGAGCAAGAATGCAGCTACTTCGCCAAACATCAAAATCGACAGTAATAGGCAATGATTTGTTTGGCTTTTGGAATGATCCTGTTTTTATTTCCAGTTATGAAAATCATAAGAAAGATTTTGAAGAGAAGGCTATGCCTATGGTTGAAAGAGCTTTGCTTAATAGTGCGAGTGTTGATGTATGTGCTCCATTACCTTTCATAATTAATGGAAAAATTTTCAATGTAATTTGTAATTTCAGAAATGCTGTGGCAACTCAAGGCTCATCTATTGGTGATGATTTTGAACGACAAATATTGCTTTCTACTATAGATGAAATATGGTTTGGCTTTCTAAATGGAATCAATAATCCTTTAATACAAAAGACAGAATATGAAACAAAATATAAGAAAATATTTATATTAGCTCAGGAGAGGCTAAAACAGACATTGCTTTCGGCAACATTGCCAGTAAACGAAAATATTAAAAATAATAATGTGACAACTGATGTCTATAGTAACTCATTGCTTTGTAACTCTACATGTGATAAAGTTGGTATTGAAGATCCTTGTCCTTGTGGAAGTGGTATGCCTTATTGGAAATGTCATGGACGTTTAAATTCTTTGTAGCTTATTTGTCCATAATGATATTTCTGAAATGAAATTTATGTACCAATATTTGATAAAATATAAATTTCTTTTGTTGAATACATGTTACACCGTCTGTGTTGAAATGTTGTAGATAAATAAAGGCTAAAACTTTCTTGTTGATCATTATCCATTGTCGTTATGCGATATGCGGTGCGCACGACAATCTTATTGTTGTCAACAAAAAGGTTTTAGTCTTGTTGTTTTGTTCGATATGCCTTTCGGCTGTATCTTCTTACAGCTTACTCATAAACTTCTCGCGGTCAACGATGAAGCGCAGGTGAGTGCCTTCGCCTATCACGGCGTCGCCCTGCATGGCTTTGACGGTGAAATACAGCTTGCGGCCGTCTACCTTTGTCAGCGTGGCTTCAGCCTTGACCTCAGCTCCTAATGGCGTAGGCTTCAGGTGTGATGAGTCTATGTGTCCGCCTACGGTGGTGCTTCCTTCGGGCAGTTCGGGGGCAACGGCCAACATTGCGGCGTTCTCCATCAGCGCCATCATGGCCGGCGTAGCCAACACGGGCATGTCGCCCGAACCCATGGCCTTGGCGGTGAGAGCTTCGGTCACCGTCAGGCTGCTTGTGTGTGTAAGTCCTGTTTCCAGCATAATATTTATAGATGATTTTATTTTCAATGTTCAAAAATACATAATCTTTACTTTACGTGCAAGCTATTAAGTGCCGATTTTTTGTTTTGCAATATAAAATAAACTAACTTTGCATCGTGAACATAAAAAAAAGATAATAACATTATGGCATTAATAAAATCAATAAAAGGTCTGACACCCAAATGGGGCAAGGACTGCTATTTCAGCGAGAACGCCACTGTTGTTGGCGAGGTTAACATGGGCGACGAATGCTCAATATGGTTTAACGCCGTTGTGCGCGGCGACGTGGCTCCCGTAACCATAGGCAACCGTGTAAACGTGCAGGACGGTGCCTGCGTGCATGTTACCAACACCACCGGTCCGGTTGTCATTGAAGACGACGTGAGCATAGGCCACAACGCCACCGTGCATGCCTGCACGATACGCCGCGGAGCGCTGATAGGCATGGGCGCAACGGTGCTCGACAATGCCGAAGTAGGCGAGGGCGCAATAGTTGCAGCCGGTGCACTGGTGCTGCAGGGCACAAAGATTGGTCAGCACGAGATATGGGGCGGAGTGCCTGCCAAGTTTATCAAGAAGACACGTCCCGACCAGGCAGAGAGCTTTGCCAAGCATTATGTTGAATACTCTAAGTGGTATCTTGAGGAAGAATAATTAAGTTGTGGCCGACGGCAGACAGCCGTGTGCCGGACGATGCTCTTTCGGCATAGAGTCAGCGCGGCATGCCGGTAAGGTCATAATTGCTATAACGCACAAAAAAAGTGACGCCCCGCAGGAATCATTCCTGCGGGGCGTCGTTGTCTTATAGGGGTCTTTAAATCTAGGAATTAATAGTCTGTGTTCTGAGGATCAAAGTTTGTCCATCCGTCGAGCCATGTGTCGCCTGCTGCGAAAGCTCCGATGTAAGAAACCTGGTCGAAACCGCTCAGCAGAGAGTTTGTGAATGCTGCAGCGCTGAGCAGCGGGCTGCCTGATGTCGGGATATATCCTGTTGTGTCGAACCAGCCTGTAGCAGCCTCATAGAACTTGTTGCCGCTCTGAGCCTTGAAGAATGTGCTTGAGAATGAAGGCTGAGATTCGTCAACCTGTTTTGTCTCGTAGTTGTAGAGACCGTCTACATAAATCTTGTTGAAGTCAGTACCAACGGCGTTGACATTAGCCAGCCAGATGTTCTCGAGCTTCAGGTTGCCTGCTGTTGCTGCGCCCTGTGTGTCGCCCTTCTCGTTGTCGATGATGATACCGATAGGCCAGCCTATTGCAACAGAGTTGAAGCAGTTGAGGTGAGTGTCGCGGCGTATGTGCATTGCAGCCTGGAACTTGCCGAGGCTTGAGCCGTTGTTGGGATAGTAGTTGCCGCCGTTGATGTAAGAAGCGTCGTTTACGAACGAGGCATCTGTGGCCATCGGGCCTACGAGTGTCATGTTAGAGAATACGGCAGATGTGTGAGGCTCGCTGTTAGAACCGTCGGCGTTGTTGTCGCTCTCGAAGCTGTTGCTCTGTGATACGTCGGCAATCTTAGAGTCGCGTACTGACAGACCGAACTGAACTTTTCCGCTGAATCCGTTGTCTGTATCGAAGTCGTCGTCCCAGCCTTTGTATGCTACAAGATATTTGCAGTTTACTGTTCCGCCGAACCATTCATAAGAGTCGTCGTTGGTATATGACACCTGTACGTGGTCGATCTTTGTGCCGCTTCCTACAGAACCGAGTGTAAGACCGTTGATCTCCTGGTCGGTCTGGAAAGGATAGCCTGCAAACTCGATGCGCACGTAGCTCAGCACGCCAGAGTTGTCGGCGTCGTCGTTACCTCCGTGCTTGGTGCGCGGACCACCTTCAATCTGCATTTCGCTCTTGTTGTTCTTAGCCTTACCGCAGAGGATGATGCCACCCCAGTCGCCCGGACGGCGGTTGCCTTTAGCCTCTTCTGATGTAAACACGATAGGTTCTGTTGCTGTTCCCTGTGCGATGAGCTTACCGCCGCGTTCAGCTATGAGCGAAGCCTTTGTCTGCTTGTCGCCCTTGATTACGGTTCCCGGCTCTATTGTAAGCTCGGCTCCGTCGGCTATGTAAACCCATCCTTTCAGGATATATGTGCCTTTCTTGATAGTCTGCTTTCCTGTGAAAACAAACTCCTGGTCACCGTTTCCGATCTGTGTACCGTTGTCGTTTACGTTGGCGTCGCCGTCTGCCGTGAACAGCAGGTGGTCGCAGGCCTTGATACCGCCGTTGGTGGTCCAGTTGACACCGCTCTGTGTAGTGCCTGAATTGTCGTCGTCGCTGCAAGAGCTCATTGTGAGCGCCATTGCCATGATGCCTAAGCATCCGTAAAGTTTAAACTTGTCCATTTTCATCTTTTTGTTAAACATCTTATAGTGAATAATTTTTTTATTTTTCTTTTATGGGAGTAATGGTACTGATGGGAGTAATGTGGGCGGATGTTCCGCCTTGTCCCTTTATCAGAACTTATACACGGCGCTTACTCCTATGTTGCGGCCGGGCTTGTATACTCTTGTTATCTGCTCTACCTCGCGGCTTGTTCCGTTTGAGTAGTGAACGTCGGCAAACTGCTTGTAGTAGACTTTCTGTGCCAGCAGGTCGCGTATGCTTAGTTTCACTTCCCAGTGCTTGCCGAATTTCTTCGATGCCGAGAGGTCTATCACGTCGCGGGGCATCTCGTAGCTGTCGGGCACTCTCAGAGTCTCGTTGCCGCTTGTTGTTCCTTCGCTGCGTCCTACTCCGATTATTCGTTTGCCTATGCGGTTGTAGAGCAGTGCTATGTCGAGCTGCATCTTGTCGTTCTTGTAGAATATTCCGGTGTTCACGAGGTAAGGCGACTGGCCCTGCATGGGGCGGTTCTCCTCCTTTGAGCCTTCTTCAAACTTCACGCGGCTCTTAATCAGCGCTCCGTTGAACGACCAGCTGAAGCCGGGCAGGCCTATGAACGAGAGGTCTTTGCGTATGTCGAGCTCTATACCGTAGTTGTTGGCGCGCTTAGCGTTCATGTAAGAATACACAAGACTTGTTCCGCCCGTAACGGTGTAGGTCCACTCGATAGGTGAGTCGAAGTATTTGTAGAATGCCGCTATTGAGATAAGCTCGCCCTTAGAGGGATAGAACTCGTAGCGGAAGTCGACGTTCTGTATGTAGCATGGCTTCAGGTCGGTGTTACCCTGCACGTCTGATGCCAGGTCGAAGTCGTAGAACACTGAGGGCGACACCTCGCGGAACTCAGGACGGTTGACCGTCTTGCCGTATGACAGGCGCAGCTGGTGCTTGTCGTTAATCTTGTAGGTGGTGTTCACCGAGGGGAACAGGTCGCTGTACTCATAGTTGTGGCTGAAGGGGCTCTCGGCGTTGTCGCGTGTGTTTGTTATCTGCTCCATGTGGTCATATTCGTAGCGCAGTCCGGCGTAGATGTTCAGCTTGCCGAGCGGAATGTTGGCTGCGAAATATCCGGCTCCGAGATAGTTGTTGCCCTTATAGTTGTTGCGCATGTGCTGTTCCTCGAGCAGATACAGGCGGTCGGCACCGAAGTAGCTCTCGTCGCTGAGCATCTCCGACAGGTCGTTCTGGCGGAATCCGTCGGGCAGCGTGTTGCTGGCAGCGTTCCAGTTGTAGATAAAGTCGCGTGTGGTGTACTTACGTGTGCGGTATTCGCCGTAGGCTCCAAACTTGAGCGACGGTGTGAATGAGCCGAACTTGAATTCGTGCTTGTCGTTCACTGCTGCCGAAACGATGTGCTCGTCGAGCTTTGTCCATTCGCGCGATATGTCGTTGGGGCTTGTCAGCTGCATCACTCCCGGCTCCAGTGCGTCGTTGATGAGATAGCGGCGGCGGTCGGGCACGTTGCGGTTGGCGTAAGAGTAGCTTGCGCTCCAGTCGAGCTCATCCAGCGCAAAGGTGGGCTTTCCGGTTATCTGTCCGTTGTATGTGGTGCGGCTGCGGTAGTAATATTCA
>OLFY01003527.1_pt1 | contig 12634 bp, 11 predicted proteins | sample 1605611 | NCBI WGS metagenome assembly OLFY01 (sample SAMEA3888923, study PRJEB22519) | human gut metagenome | biome: human gut; feature: human-associated habitat; material: faeces | place: Denmark | collected 2011
TGACAAACTCTGCAAAAGGGTCTTATAGATTAACCTTTTCACAAAGTCTGTCACTTTTAGAAACCTTTGTTATTTTGTTGCTTCAAGGCAAGCAATCAGAAATTTATTCGCATTTATGAAGTTATCCTTTTGCATCGGCAATGATGCGATGGCTTTTTCTCCATGAAATAGATTGTTACGGTATCTGTAAATAATCATGATGATGGCTTTAATAATATCACATGAATTATTGGTTAGCCCTAATAAAACACGCTGAATAGAGGTCGTATCATCATTATTTCTCAATCGCAATCTCATGAATCGCTCGTTTGTAGAACCGTTCGTTATATATCTCCTTTGTAAGTATTGTAGTGTTTGATTGAAAATATCGGAAGTTAAATGTATGTTCTGAATATTGCGCTTATTTCTTCCAAAATTACATTTAAACCATTTCGCTTCAAATAAATTCCATAATATTAAAAAGTTCCGCACCTCCACATATTCTTCTGTATCGAGAGAAATGTGCAAATAATTGTCAATCCATTGTGATATTTCAGACGTATTTTTACTTTTATTTTCCATAATGCCGAAACGCTTTTATTCATCTAATCCTGTAATGCTTGCAAAGTTGTTCCAGCCACTTTTTGCTTTATAGGCATCGGCACAACCCGAAGGTACTTTCAGTACCGAATAAGGATTTATGCCGCTAAAAGCATCTCTTCCGCAAGTCGGCGGCGTCTCTGTGCCGATCTTGAATAATCGCAGTTCAGAATCCCCATCAAAAGCACTCTCTCCGATTGTCTTAACCTGCGTACAGGCAGACATATCGACGGTCATTAGATTCTTTAATTGGCCAAAGGCGCCATAATAAGAAGAACCACCACCCCCGATAGTTTTCAACTGAGAACCTTTCTCAAAAGTTACTGTTGCCAAAGAGGAACAACCCTTGAACGCTGCCGCTTCGATCGTTTCTACGCTGGCAGGAATCTCAATGGAGGTTAATGCCGTGCAGTCCGCGAAAGTACCAGAAGAAGGATAACCTCCCCCGATAGTTTTCAACTGAGAACCGTTTTCAAAAGTTACTGTAGCCAATGAAGAACAGCCTTTGAATGCTGACGCTTTGATCGTCTCTACACTTGCAGGAATCTCAATGGAGGTCAAGGAAGAACAATACGAGAAAGCGCCATAATAAGAAGAAGAACCACCACCGATAGTTTTCAGTTGAGAACCTTTTTCAAAGGTTACAGTTGTCAGAGAGGAACAGCCCCAAAACACAGCAGTTCCAATTGTTTCTACGTTGGCAGGAATATCTATCGAAATCAAAGATGCACACTGTTCAAATGCAGAATTACCGATAGTTGTTGCATTTGCAGGGATTACAACGGTTTTCAACTTACTTTGATAAAACATTTCTTCCCCAATCGTTATTAATGTATTTGGGAGAATCAGATTCTCAACATTTGTAGACTTATAAAATGCTTGTATTGGTAATGCTGTAATATTTACCTCTGCAATATCGAGGTTTTTCAGATTGGGCATCATGCGATAGATAAACAGAAAATCAACATCGTTCAGCACGCCTGTAATCTTCAACGATTCGATATTGGCATAATCATAACCCGCCAATTCATTTTCCAGTTCACCTTTCGTTTCGACATGAACCTCGGTACACGTTCCCAATTGTCGAAAGATTATTGTTTGCAATATCTTGCCTTGTTCATCTTTCAATGCTACCGTCGTATAGCGTTGCATCCCCTCGTTAGCAGTTACCTCAAAAACAATCGTATCTTCCCGTAAGGCTCGTGTTTCGGGAGCCAGCGATAGCCACGACTGGGCATCTTCAGGAATCTCTATGGTGTAATCCAAATTCGTTGTCAATTTGATTTCCTGTGTACCCCCAGCAGAAGTAGCATTAATAGAGTTATCTGCTATATTGATTTGCCCCTGCATGCAATTCAGCGACACCATAACGGTACGATAGGAACCGTCATTAGCAAACACAAGGATTTCACTTTCTACAATTGGATTAGGGGCTGTAATCGTAATCGTTCCCTTATCCGTAGAGGTCGCATCTACCTTGACTTTCCATCCATCCTGTGCAATGGCTTTGACAACCGTATTTTTGGTTGCATCCGTAATTGTGTAGGAAATCGTTTTGCTCTCGCCTCCATTGAGAATGGCTATATCCGTCGTATCGAATGCAATTGCAAACTTTGAATTATCGCTTTTAGGAATCGTGATAACAGAATCGTCCTCCAATGTGAAATAGACATTATCATTATCTTCCGTTACACTTTTGAAGATGCCATTCGTTCCGTCCTTGCCATCGACACCATCTTCTCCATCCGTCCCGTCTGCTCCCGTTGCTTGCCCTATATCCGTCCAAGTTTTACCATTATCCATTGAAAGCATCCAGCGACCATTTTCTATTTTCAGTTGTGGTGTAATGCCATCTTTGCCATTGGTTCCATCCTCGCCATCAACTCCGTCCTTGCCGTCTGTTCCTTGTGCCTTTACCTTATTTCCCTTTTCATCGGTCAGCCATTCACCATCAAGTGTCCAATAATAGATGCCGTCCGTGTCTTTCTTCACACCAATAATAGGAGCGTCCTCGCTATTTTTCCCGTTTTTAATTGTAGCAGTAGAACCATCTGAAAAGTGGATAATGTAACCATCGGATATTTGTTCAACTTTGGAAATCGACAAATTATCCTGCAATGCTTCTACAATCTTCTGCAACGATGAAATATTGGTGTTCATCTGTTTGCAGAGTTCCTCCAGTTTGGCCACACGATTTTCGAGGTCATTCAAATCATTGCGCAATGCGCTGTCGTCGTACTTATCGCTACACCCAAATAGCAACAAGCCGCAAAAACACAAGAGATAGTAGTTTTTTCATAAATAGTAAGTATTTGAATTAAGTGTTTTTCAAATCTTACTATCCGCCCCTCAATAGTGGATTCAATAAATAAGAAAGCGCAGGGCTGAAAGCTCATTTGAGGATAGTAGGCCGTAGGATTGCCCGAACATTCAAATAAGCAACAACCCCGCGCCGTATCCGTAAAGGATATGACGGGAGATAAGGTCTGCCTATTCTCATGTTCAATGAATTTCCTACGTTCACTATCCGAGAATAAACTTACGCTTCCGTAAATTTCAATATGTCATCCACAAAGGTAAAAAACATATTCTGAAAACGCAATGATCTTATCCCGCTTTTCGGGATTGTTGCCGTATCAAATTTCTGAAAAACAAAGTTTCTATCCAATAGTTTACGCTATGGAATCGAAACTTTGTTAGTTGTAAGTTGGGTTAATCTTCCCCGCAAATTTCTTGTATTACGCCGTCCATGTAAATCGCCTGCCCGCTGGATTGCCTGCCCCACCAGTAGCAACCGTATTCCTCGATGATAACCTCGCCTTGCTCTTTCAGTCTTCGGCCAGCCAAGAATCAATCAGCCACCATTCCATGACATCATCCACGAACGGATAAAGATGTTCTTCGGAAATAAGGTTTGCCCGTATCATTTCCTCGATAACCGTGCTTTGATTCTTCAAAACACAATTCTGTACTACTCGTTGCGCATTCATATAATCGGTTGTTGCGAGTTCATGCGTATTAGCCATCGGTTTGCAAAATTTGTGTGGTCAGCCTGTCGCTCTTCGGCGCAATTCTCCATTCCGTTTTCTGTCGGGTACGCACTATGCGATTCAATGCGGAGAGTTTTGTTGCAGTAATAGTACGGGATAAATTACTTTGTACTTGTGTCAAATGCAAAATTCATTTCTGTATTCTGCGCAAGTTTACCTTTAGCTTCGTAGTATTCTACCAGCGAAATAAGGTTGTACTTTCCATTGCGCCCAATCATTGCGGCACGTAAGCGTGTGTAAACTCCGTTTCCGTGGTCGATTCTGTAAGCCCGCACGGCTAACAAGGCTTTCAGAATTTCTGTCGCCCTTTCATTTAATGTTTTCATGGTCTGTAAAGTTTAGAGTTATTCCCCATTACTTGTAAAAAGATAACTCCATTCATAACCAACTAAAAAGGGCGGCATATCTCCATGTAAGAATAGCTTTCCGATTCTATATAATGCCGATAATTCTATGCTGTTATATGGTTTCGGGCATAAATAAGGGGTGGTCTGTTTTAGGTGGAATCCTATTATATGTAATGGATAAAAATTCGGTTTTCCATCCGAAAAGGGGGAGGGGTGAAAAATAGGGATTGTCCGCTTGGTCGGGGTATCTCGGTTTGTTTGTCTGCGAGTGACAACCTTTTCTGAAAAGGATATTTTATAGACCCTTTCACAAAGTTTGTCACCTTTTTGTTGCGGGACAATTTCGGTATAAATCGCACGATATGGGGAATGGATGATAAATAGATTTACCCAAAACTACCCTATAAAAGAAAGAATCGTTATCTTTGCCGAAAAGCAAGTGTACCATGTCTTATAAACCGCCTTACACCATTACGCCGAAGATCACGAATTTGGTTGCACAAATCAGCGAAGCAATCGGCGGCTATTATGCGCACGAAAATCTGCGTCTGCATCGTGTCAATCGAATCAAAACGATTCACGGGACGCTGGCTATCGAGGGCAACACGCTTTCGACGGAGCAGGTCACGGCGGTATTGGAGGGAAAACCCGTTGTTGCTCCTATTAACGAGGTGCAGGAGGTGCGCAACGCCCTTAAAGCGTATGAGTTGCTCGACACGCTCGACCCCTGTAAAGTCGATGATCTGTTAAAGGCTCACGCCACGATGGAGGCGGGATTGATCGACGAAATCGGTTGTTTCCGCAAAGGCGGTGCGGGTGTGGTGTCGGGGAAAACGGTTATCCATTATGCGCCCGATGCCGAACGTGTGCCGTTTCTCGTAAACGATTTGTTCGAGTGGCTGCGCACCACGGATGAACACCCGTTGATCGCAAGTTGTGTCTTTCATTATGAATTCGAGTTTATCCATCCGTTCGCGGACGGTAACGGTCGCACGGGGCGATTGTGGCAGACATTGATTTTGAGCAGGTGGCGGCCTATCTTTAAGAATCTACCTATCGAAAACATTGTATATAAGTATCAAAAGGAATATTATAAGGCGATTGCTGTAAGTGGAGGTAAAGCGGGTTGCACGCCTTTCGTCGAGTTTATTTTGGGGGTAATCGCCGAAACGCTCACTACCCAAGAAACTACCCGAAAGACTACCCAAGAAATTATTTTGGAAGCCATCGCCTGCAATCCCAGCATTACACGGGCGGAGCTGGCCGAGGTTGTCGGAATCTCACCCGACGGCGTGAAATATCATTTGCAGAAACTCGCCAAGTCGGGCAGGCTCAAACGGGTGGGGTCTACACGCCGCGGGGAGTGGGTGATCGAGTGACAGGAATTCCGAAAAAGGTACTTTTATAGACCCTTTTCAAAAGTTTGTCACCGACCTGTTTTCACCCGTTACGGGCTATATGATCCGCTTCCCCAATTCGATGAGCCGTTGTTTGTTGGTGCGCACCTCTTTGTACTCGAAATATATTCCGATCATCTTTGCCGTCACTTTTTTGCGGTAGGGGATGCCGAGCCGCATAATCAGATCGTTCATAAAACGATTGACGGCGCACACGGGTAGTTTGTCGCCCGTTTTCAGTCGGGCGTACACCTCTCCGCAAACTTTTTCCGAGGTCAGCAGTTGTTGGCTTTCGTTTTCCTGTATCTGTTTGCCGATTGCGTTCATGTTGTAGTTGTGCCGTTCGATCTCTGCCGCTCCGAGGGCGTAGTAGGCATCCACCATCATCGGCACTTGGCTTTGAATCTCCTCGCGCAGAAAGTAATATTCATTCCACGTTCGGTTTTGTTCCAGTATCTCCAACTGCCGCACGATTTCGCGGAACAGGTCTTTCATTTTCAATCGGGGATTTATGCGTTGCAGTCGGTCGCAGTCCGACAACGGATAGATATGTTCGGCGCAATCCGTGTGAAATGCTTTTGCGTACTCCTCCTGCACCAGTTCGGCGTCGGTGTAGTATTGCTTTATCCGCTCGTCGTCGTAGGCGTTGTCTCACATGAACCAGTTGCGCGTTCCGTCGGCGTTCATGAACCGTTTGTAGTCCATTCCCTCCAACGCCTGCGCACGGGTATCGCAACCCGCCCCCGACGCTTCGATTTGCAGGACTTGTTTGTAGACCGCTTCGCACTCCTCCAACCTCGTGGCGATCTCCTCCCGCGATTTGCAGGGCATCTCCTTATTGGTGCTGAAAATATGCGCGGCATCCTCCACGCCGTTGCGGAAGCGTCCGACGATCTGCACGGCTTCGGTCGTGGGGTCGATGACGGTGTGCGCCGCAAACGACAGGTCGGTTACGATCAGCACGCAGGCCGTTGTCGGCAGTTCGATGTCTACCGCCGAAAAGAAACGGCTCGTGAAAAAGTTGATTTCGTCCAGTTCTTCGAGCGAGGAGTAAGCCCGCGAAAAATCCCGCTTGCGGAGTTTCTTCACACTCTCGTAACTGCAAAAGACCTTGCACCGTTTCTCGATCTTATAGGTGCAGATCATGCGGTGGATCGTATCGGTCGAGTTCAGAAAGATGCAGAGCGGATGCCCTTTGCCTTTTACCTGTCCCATAAGGGTACGCACCCAGCCGACGGTGTTGTTCGTGTGTATGAGCAACATTTTCGGTTTGTGGTCGTAGGTCGGGCGGAGTATCTTCATCGTAAAACCCTGCTGCTCGAAACGGGGATCGGACGGGATGATCGGCGTCGCGGAAACCATCGCCTTTTGTTTGCATCGGAAAAAATCATCCATCGGGAGCGTGATAGAGCCGCGGTAGCCTGCATCCTGTATCGTGCGCTCGCATTCGTCGAACAGCATGAACCATTCACCGTGCATATCCGTATGCGTCTGTACCATTGCCGAGCGGACTTTTGGGAAACTTTCGGGCGTGGTCATGATTTTCAGATAGCCGTCGTTGTAGTTCGTGTTCAGAAAGTCGATGATGTCCTCTGTCGTTACGCCCTCGAACACGCCGAGTATCTGCGGGTGTTTTTTCATCTTGCCCTCGATAACGGGAACATTCGGCTCGATGATGACGGAGTGTCGGGGCGCATTGATTTCGGCATAGGTCGCACCGCATCCCGTGACGGTCTTGTTGATGATCGAGTTGGTAGGTATTTCGGGCATTACGGCGTCGAACCGCTGGCCTGCATCTATTGTGATATATTCAATCTTCATCTAATTGTTTGATTTGTAGTTAAAAAAACTTGGGGAGCGAGCGGTGAAACCCGCTCCCCTCGTTCAGCAGTTTAGTTCAGCAGGTCGGTGATGTCTTCCATCGCCTCGGCAGGCATCACGACTTTGCCGTTGGGAAAGTGGTACTTTTTGGCGAGGTAGCCGATGCCCTCCTCGCTCTCGTTGTACTCCTCGGAGGTGATCGGGGTCAGTTTCTCCACCTCGGCGGCCACCTCCACCAGCCACTCGGACTGACAGCAGATTTCACGGTCGGGTTCGAACTCCGTTACTTCGGGCAATTCCTTACCCATCAGGAACGCCAGCAGGTAGTTCCAGATTTGGGCGTTCAGCAGGAGTTTGCCATCCAGTTCGGTATACCCCTTACGGATTCCGAACCACACGTAGCCGCATCCAGCCACGTCTACACGGGTGGTTACGATCAGGGTGGTAGCCCCTGCCGCAATCGCTTTCGTCAGCGTGCGGAACATTTTGGCGTTCCCTGCGGGCTTGATTTTGATAATGCGGAGGTTCATTTTCTCCTCCTGCTCCTCGGCGGCTTTGATTTCCGCCATCTTTGCCTCGTGTGCGATTGCCGAGGCCATCATCTCCTCTGCGCGGTTCCCAGCTACCTGCTGCGATTCCGCATTTTCTGAAATTGTAGTCATAGTTTTATTAAATTTGATGTTAATATTGTCGTTGATGTTTGCAAGCGTTTTCATAATCGTTATCTTTTTTATTAAGTTTTGTTGCCGCCTCTTTCGGGCTGTCGGCTACTCCCTGCAACTTTGGTCGGCCGTACGCTCCGACCTGTTGCTTTTCAGGGTTAATACGGGATATTTTCCCCTTTTGTTTTCCGTTTTGAGGTAGATATTATAGGCAGTATTTGGACCTATTATTTACCCCTGTTTTTCAGTTGTTTAGGTTTTGCGTTTCATCGGTCGTATTTTTTCATTTTACCGCCTTTTTTGCAGGCTGTCGGCTACTCCCCGAATCTCTCGAATAACCGTACGCTTTATTCGCGGATTCTGGCTTTTGAACCTGCATAAATCCGACCTTTGGAGCCTTTGCAAAAACATAAATAATAGCCCTTAAAAATAGACCTATTCATTACCTTTGCTGTCGAAAATATTGCAAAATATATCATGGAAAATATTGTAAATCTGTCGGTTATGACAAAATGACAGATGTCATGACACTGGCAGATTTTTGGCAGAAAAAAAGAAAGGGAACCGCGATAAACGGCTCCCTTAAATGGTATGGTTATATAGTCCGATCAGTCCAATAGCGGAAAATCAAAATCCTGCATGATAACCTGCCTCTGCAATTGTATCGGTCTGAATCGTGGCGCTTGATTCATAGCCGCTCGTTTCAGATAGGCGGCAAGGTCGGCGCGGATTACTTTCGGGTCGTATTCGCCGCTCCATCCTTTACTATCGGGATAGCAACCCGTAAAACGTGTATAGTCGTGAATGAGTTGGCATAATTCGTTCGGCGTATCGGGCTGGCTGGGTATGGCATTTTCTTCATGGAGCATTCGGTAAATGCCGTATGCAACTGCCGAATAGATGGCATTATCCTTTTTTCGTCCCGCAGACGGTTTGCGCCGTTGAATATCTTGCCGTGCTTTCTCGGCTGTCTGTACTTCGGGAAAATAGCCTGCAAGTTCCTTTTTAATCAGACGGAATAACCAGTTATCGCTGTTCGGAATAGAAATCTTTTCCGCTTCCCCGTTGTTGGTGCGAATTGTGATGGCGGTCTGTTCGTTGCCTTGAAATGCCCGTGCCTCCATTTGCTCCATAAAAAGCAATAGGTGCGCCCATTCGCTTTGGTATATGTCCCAAGAGTAAAATTGAACAAGGTCATTGTATTCGTTTTCGTCGATCTGCCGTTCACGGATGCAGTAGGCCACCAGCAATAGGGCTTCCTCTATTATCGGGGTAATTGTCCCGTAAGAGTTGATAAGCGACAACAAATCATGGCATTCGAGGTGTCGAAACGGCAAAACCAGATTGCAATCCTCTTTAATGCTGTACTTTACGTTATTACCCTCTCGGTGAGGTATCAGACATTTGGCATCCGAAAGTTCTTTGTTGAAATAGCCTGCCGTGATGCCGAAATATTTTTCCAGTAAGGGCAGGCAAGCGGTGAAATATTCGGTCGTTACGGGGTAAAAAGTTTGTTCTTCTTGCATAGAAGTATCTTTATAAAGACGAATTTACAAAATTTCGCATTCTGTCGCAACCGACGACCGCAGAAAAAAGAAAAGGGACTACCCGATGCAAGCGGATAATCCCTTTGTTATTTCTACCTACTGTTCTAATCCAAATTTTAAGTAATCATAATAACAGACTAACTGTTTGAAATAGCTGTTTTTAATATAACCATTTCTGAAACATTGCATCAAAAATAGTTGTAATTCATCTATATTAATCTTTTCTTGTTCTAATAACGGGATAAAATAGAAACAATGTTTTTCATCATTATTGGCTATTAGTTCAGCAAGAGTTTTATATTTAGTTCTAATTAGATTCTCTTTCTTTGCATATGCTTTTGCTGACGGATAAAATGATTTTTGAGACTTGTCTTTGAAATAATTGTTAATTACTGCGGAACCTTTCTTTATTAATTTTCCATCATTTGTTAGCAAATGTTCTGCTCGGTAATATTTGTATAGAGGTATGCGGATTCGTTTTTTTAATAATTTGGGAATAGCGTCTGTTATAAATTCTTTTGCAGGAATATGTTTATTGTCAAATAAAACATCCTCAACTACATCGTCTACGCAAATTCCGAGCAACCCCTGTTTGGCAATGGAGTTTGCAACACCAACACCTACGACAAATTCTATGTCATTTCCATTTTCATCTATATTGGTTAAATCTCCAATATAGATTTTATTTGTTGGTTCGTTGGTTTTTACAAATTCATAAACAGCATCTTTAAATCGTCTCAGAATTTTTATAGGCAGTCTTTGTTTCAAATTCGCGAGTACATCAAATAATGGAATAAATGAATTAATCTTAATATGTTTAATTGGCAGAATTTTCCCATCAGACAAACTTAATGTCCCATCTATCATAATTGGCTCGTTTTGTTCGGCTCGCCATTCAACAAAAATCAAACGGTCTTTTAATTTTTCAATATTATGTGCGGCTAAACAATCTTTTAAAGAAAATAATAATTCCAAAATATTAGGATCACTTATCGAGTAGCCTAAAAATATGACAGGATGTTCAACAAAAATTGTTAATAGTTTTGCCGCTAAATATGCGTTTCTCTTTTTAAAATTAGCATAGTCATTAGACGAAACTATTAGAGATTCGGGAGAAGTAACACATCCATGTATTTTATAAATTTCTCCGATAGATATATTTTCAGAAAATAGTAACTGTTCTTGCCCGATATAAGTTTTATAGTCGGAGAAAGTTGCTTCCAAAAATGTATCCCAATTAGTCGTGATTATTCCATCTATTACAACTTTTTTTAATAATTCAATTTCTTCAGAATAATCCTCTTGGAAGTCCTTATGATTCGAAACAAATTTTGACAATTCAATTTTGAATGGTATCTCTTGCGATCCAATTCTCTTGTTTTCATATTCTTTACGGCTATCAGAAAATGCAGGGTTTGTCCACCATGTTTCGTGAAATTCGGAAGCCATCAAAGATGCTAATTCAGGAAGATTACCCTCGCTTTTCGAATCATAATAGCCAAAACCTTTTTGGAGTAATAGTTTCTCGGAAAAATCCTTTAATAGATTCAGCCAAGTAGGCATATTAAGGTAACGCCTTGATAATCCAGACCCTATAAATAAATAAGGATTAGTGCCTATTACGTTAATGTGATTTGCAAAATCTTTCTTGAAATCAGCCATATGATATTTGTTTTCAACAAATATAGCGATAAAATTCTAATTATAAAGGACCAACTTTGACCGAGGGGTTATTTTAAGACCCCTCGGAAAAGTCGGTCCGAATTTTTGTCATAGCAAGTTTTGCATAGCCGCGTCGATTTGGCTGTTCTCGAAAGAATCCAAATAGATTTGAGTGGTGGATAAATCGGAATGTCCCAGCGATTCGGAAATGATGGCAATATTCACTCCCGAACGCTTCAAAACCGTTGCGAACGTATGCCGAGCGACATAGGTAGTCAATGGCATTTCCATTCCTATCTGCTCACCCAGCGTCTTTAATTCCCGATTGACTTTCCGTAGAACCTTGTGCGTTCGATTGAAAATCTGCTGTGCAGTCTTGTGTTCCGAGCGGTCGAGAATGGGGAAGATATAATCTTCCTGTGCATGGCTGGTTTTGCTGTATTTCTCAATAATCTGCATGGCGTTCGGGACGAGTTGAAAGGACAGCAATTTCTGTGTCTTGTGGCGGGAGTAGTAAATCCTGCCGTCCACAATATCGCAGTAACGCAAGGTCGCCATATCCGTAAAATTGATGCCTGCCGTGTAGTAGGAGAATAGAAATATGTCCCGTGCAAACTCGGCATAGTCCGTCCTATAATTAGGGATTATCTCCAACGCAACGAGTTTCTGTATATCCTCTTTCGTGATGGCTCGCTTCCATGTTCGTGTCCATAGGCTCCCGACCTTGTATTTTGCAAACGGATTTATCTTTTGGAGAAATAAACCCTCTGCAAGAGCCTTGTTATAGGCGGCCTTAAAGATGGCAAATTTCGTGGCTATGCTGTTGTTTACATTGCCCTCTTTACGCAGGAACAATTCAAAATCACGCAGGAACGCTAAATCTATTTCATCGAACCGAGTGTTCAGCGACCTAAATTCAGACAGGCGGGAGAGTAGGGAACGGTGTTTGGATGCCGAGCCGTATTTGCCGAGCGTTTCAAGTCTTTCTATCGTTTGTTTTAGATATTCGCCTATGGAACAATTCAGTCGTTTGCTGTTCTGTTCAAAGAGATTTTCAAAGGTTACGGGAATATCCATAATCTCTAAACGTTGGATTTTCTTCTCGTACTCTTTTACTTTGGCTGTTATCTGAAACTGAATATTGTCCCTGTCGGGGCAGTCGTCTGTTACCTTTTGTGCTTCTGCGTCCCAATGTTTAAGCGCAACGGAAACGCCTAAGCCAATGGTTTTCTTACGGCCGTCGTGGAGAAACTGAATGCAGAGAGGGGAAGTATTGTTTTTATAAATTACATCTTTTCGAATTATTGCTTTGAATGTCATTGTGTTGCATCAAGTTGATGCAGAGGGTGGGTAAACTTTCTATGGGGAGTTTAATGGGAAGTTTATGGGAAGTCAGCCCCGTGAAAAGGCTGTTTTGAGTGCTGTTTTTTCCCTTAAAATCCCCGACGATAGGGCAGACGCACAAAAACAAAAAGACCGATAATCATTGATTATCAGTCTTTTGCTTTGTACCCCCTCAGGGGCTCGAACCCTGGACCCCAACATTAAGAGTGTCGTGCTCTACCAACT
>OLFY01003548.1_pt1 | contig 12550 bp, 10 predicted proteins | sample 1605611 | NCBI WGS metagenome assembly OLFY01 (sample SAMEA3888923, study PRJEB22519) | human gut metagenome | biome: human gut; feature: human-associated habitat; material: faeces | place: Denmark | collected 2011
GCTGAGGGCGGCGCCGCTCCGACTGCTGAGAAGCTCGACCTCTTCGATCAGCTGCTCCCGCAGATCCCGGTAGAAGGCGGTGCAGTCCCCGGTAAAGCCATGCTCCGGCTCGGGGATCACCCGGTCCGCCACGCCGCAGGCAGCCAGCTCCTGGGCGGTGAGCTTGAAATGGTCCGCCTCCCGGGTCTCCACAATAACAGGCACGCCGCCGGTCATCTTGATGAGCTCAGAGTAGCTCACCCAGTAGGGAGAGGGCAGGATGACCTCGTCCCCGGGGTTGATGAGGGCCCTCAGGGCCACATAGACACAGGGCTTCGCGCCGTTAGAGACAGCGATCTGGGTATATGTGTACTCCACGCCGCAGTCGGCCTTCAGGCGCTGGCAGATGGCCTTGCGCAGCTCCACCGTGCCGCTGGAGGGAGTGTAGCGGGTCTCGTTGTGCTCGATGGCGGCAATACCCGCCTCTTTGATATAGTCCGGCGTATTGAAGTCGGGTTCTCCGGCTCCAAACCCGATCACGTCCTGCCCCTCGGCTTTCATCTGCTTGAACAGAGTGTCGATGGCCATGGTGCTGGACGGCTCAACAGCCAGTGCGATCTTGGAAAGCTCTTTCATATCAATGTTGTCCTCCTTCTGGCGAATCACGCATGGCATATTATATGCGCCGACTTGCAGGATTGCAAGTGGTTTCCGGTTATTTTCCTGAAATTCTGAACAATTTGGCAGGGGACGGTGCAAGTCAGGGGTAGAGCTCCCTCCATTCTGTGCTTTTTCACCAAATTCTCCTCTGCCCTGTTCCCACTCCCGTTCCTCCAGAGGGCAAAAGGACCCGGGGCCCCCCTCCCGGATCTGGCTTGGGGGTCCCGGGTCTGTGTGTTTTCTCTGAGTCAGAGCTTTTCCCGGATGCGCCGGCCCATCTCCCGGGTCCCGATGGGGATGACGCCGGGCTCGGCGATGTCAGCGGTGCGCCAGCCCTCAGCCAGCACCGCGTCCACGGCGTTTTCGATGGCCTGGGCCTCCGCGGCCAGGTGGAAGGAGTAGCGGAACATCATGGCCACAGACAGGATGGTGGCGATGGGGTTGGCCTTGTCCTGGCCGGCGATGTCCGGAGCGGAGCCGTGGATGGGCTCATACAGGCCGGGGGCGGCGTCCCCGATAGAGGCGGAGGGCAGCAGGCCGATGGAGCCGGTGACCATGGAGGCCTCGTCGGAGAGGATGTCCCCGAACATGTTCTCGGTGACCACCACGTCGAACTGGCCGGGGTCCCGGACGAGCTGCATGGCGCAGTTGTCCACCAGCACGTCCTCATAGGACACGTCGGAGTATTCCTCCGCCAGCCGGTGCATCACCTTCCGCCACAGGCGGCTGGTCTCCAGCACGTTGGCCTTGTCCACGCTGGACACCTTGTTCCGGCGCAGGCGGGCCAGCTCAAAGGCCCGGCGGCCGATGCGCTCGATCTCCTGCTCTGAGTAGGCCATCAGGTCGGTGGCCTCCTCCCCCCTGTCCTCAGTCTGATAGCGGTCCCGCTTGCCGAAGTAGATGCCGCCGGTGAGCTCCCGGACCATCATCAGGTCGATGCCTTTCTCGGCGGTCTCCTTCTTCAGGGGGCAGGCGCCGGCCATGGCGGGACGCAGGGCGGCGGGGCGCAGGTTGGCGTACAGCCCCAGGCCCTTTCGGATGGCCAGCAGGGCCGTCTCCGGGCTCTGTTCCGCTGGCTTGTCGCTGCCCCACTTGGGACCGCCTACGGCGCCCAGCAGCACCGCGTCGCAGGCCCTGCACTTCTCCGCGGTGCCTTCGGGGTAGGACACCCCCACTGCGTCAGTGGCGCAGCCGCCCATCAAAATGTCCTCAAAGGTAAAGCTGTGGCCGAACTTCTTCCCCACGGCTTCCATGACCTGGACCGCCTCACCCACTACCTCTGGGCCGATGCCGTCGCCCCGGATCAGCGCGATCTTGTAGTTCATTTCGCCACCCCCCGGTCCTTCAGGGAGTTGAGCAGGCCGCCGCTTTTGATAATTCCGTCAATAAACTCCGGGAAGGGGGCCGCCTGGTAGGTCTTGCCGGTGGTCTCATCGGTGATGACACCAGTGGCAAAATCCACCTCCACCTGGTCCCCGGCATGGATCTCCTCCGCCGCTTGGGCGCACTCCATAATGGGGAAGCCAATGTTGATGGCGTTGCGGTAGAAGATGCGGGCAAAGGAGGGGGCGATGACGCACTTCACACCGCAGGACTTGATGGCCAGAGGGGCGTGCTCACGGCTGGAGCCGCAGCCAAAGTTAGGACCGGCCACGATGATGTCGCCGGGCTGGACGGTGGAAGCGAAGTCCTTATCGATGTCCTCCATGCAGTGGGAGGCCAGGGCCGCGGGAGAGGGGTCGTTCAGGTGCCGGGCGGGGATGATGACGTCAGTGTCCACGTTGGCACCGTATTTGTAAACCTTCATTGGTTCGTCGATCCTTTCTTTACAAATTAAGAATTAGGAATGAGGAGTTCGGGACCTTATATTCCCCATTGCGCCTGAGGCGCCGTTCGCTTTAGATGCGGGGGTCGGCCACGCAGCCGGCCACTGCAGAGGCGGCGGCCACGGCGGGAGAGGCCAGGATGACTTCCGACTGCACATGACCCATGCGGCCCACAAAGTTGCGGTTGGTGGTGGAGACGCAGCGCTCCCCCTCCGCCATGACGCCCATGTGTCCACCCAGGCAGGGGCCGCAGGTGGGGGCGGAGACAGCGCAGCCGGAGGCGATGAAGATCTCCAGCAGCCCCTCTTTCATGGCTTGGAGGGTGATCTCCTGGGTGGCGGGGATGACGATGCAGCGCACATTTTCCGCCACCTTTTTCCCCTTCAGAATAGCAGCGGCCTCCCGCAGGTCCTGGATGCGCCCATTGGTGCAGGAGCCGATCACCACCTGGTCGATGTGCAGGCCGGCCACCTCGCTGACCACCTTGGTGTTCTCGGGGAGATGGGGCATGGAGACGGTGGGTTCCAGCTTGTCCAGATCGATGACTACCTCCCGTGTGTAGACCGCATCGGGATCGGCCTCAAAGGCCTCGCAGGGGCGGCCCACCCGGCCGTTGATATACTCCATGGTCTTCTCGTCTACGGGGAAGATGCCGTTCTTGCCGCCGGCCTCGATGGCCATGTTGGAGATGGTGAAGCGGTCGTCCATGGACAGGGAGGACACGCCCTCCCCGGCGAACTCCAGGGACTGATACAGGGCACCGTCCACCCCGATCTCGCCGATCAGGTGCAGGATCACATCCTTGCCGCTGACGCAGGGCTGGAGCTTCCCCTTCAGGGTCACCTTGATGGCAGAGGGGACCTTGAACCACAGCAGGCCGGTGGCCATGCCCGCGGCCATGTCGGTGGAGCCGATGCCGGTGGAGAAGGCACCCAGCGCGCCGTAGGTGCAGGTATGGGAGTCGGCCCCCACGATGACCTCTCCCGGGGCGGCCAGCCCCTTCTCGGGGATCAGGGCGTGCTCTACGCCCACCTGGCCCACGTCGTAGAAATGGGTGATGCTGTGCTTGTGGGCAAACTCCCGTGCCTGCTTGCACAGCTGGGCAGACTTGATATCCTTGCAGGGGGTATAGTGGTCCAGCACAATGGCGATCCTGTCCTTGTCAAAGACCTGGGTGAAGCCAGCCTTCTCAAACTCCGTGATGGCCACAGGGGTGGTGATATCGTTGCCCAGGACCAGGTTCAGCCTGGCTTCGATCAGCTGGCCCGGCTGGACTGAGGACAGCCCGGCGGCCTTTGCCAGAATTTTTTGTGTCATCGTCATTCCCATGGAATGTGCCTCCTCACTTTTGTGGGTGATTTTTTCCTGTCCAGTATGACGGTTCTCTTGCCAAAAGAATGTTAACTATGATACAATTAAGAGGATTTCTTGGGAAAAGAGGAGAGATCGATGGAATACGCCAACACCTTTTCGCTGGACTTCCCTGTGGAGCTCTGGCGTCCCTTCGCCCAGGACCGCCCCTCGGTCCGCTGCTCCTCCGGCTATCTGATCTACCTCCAGGGGACAGAGGCCACCTGCTTTTATTATTTGAAAAAGGGAAAGGTAAAGAGCTTCATCCAGTCGGAGGACGGGGCGGAGCGCACCCTAAACCTGTATCAGCAGGGCTCCATCTTCGGGGAGGCATCCTTTTTTGACGAACTGCCCCGGGTGTCCTCCGCCGTAGCCCTCACCCCCTGCGAGATCGTCCCCATCGACCGGGAGCAGGTCACGGCGGAATTTACCCGTAATCCAGGCATGGCCATGGCCATGCTGAAATATCTGGCCCGGACGGTGCGGCTGCTGTCCGCCCATGTGGACGACATGGCCTTCCGTCCGGCAGAGTGGCGGGTGGCTCAGTACCTGCTCTCCGCAGCATCTGGGCAGGATCAGGTGTCCTGCACCCAGGAGGAGATCGCCTCATCCATCTCTGTTAGCCGGGTGACCGTCAGCCGCATCCTGAACCAATTCTCCCGCAGGGGGCTGGTCGCTCTGGGATACCGGAGCATTTCTCTTTTGGACCGCAGGACTCTGGAAACGCTCTGCACACCCTAAAGCTGGAGCGGCGCATTTCTGATGCGCCGCTCCAGCTTTTTAGGTCTCTAATGTATCCATAAGCTGCCGAAGCTGCTCCAGCTCCGGTTGACAGCCATAGTCCTCTAAGTCCCAGGGGTCCAGCTTCTCACAGAGCAGCGCACGCCCCAGCTGCCGGGCCGTGTCCGGATCACGCGGCGTTCCGATCCCCAGAGCATAACATCGAATCAGGCGGCAGCGGCAGTTGACGTTTCCCTTTTCCGCACCCGCCTGGTAGAGCGCAAACGCCTGCTTCGGGTCCTGCTCTACTCCAATTCCGATCTCATAAAAACGCCCCAGTGCCCAAAAGGCAGCTTCATCCCCGGACTGCTGGGCCTGTCGGTAGCAGTCCAGCGCCTCTGCGATGCGGCCCGCCTGTTCTGCATGCCAGCCCATGTTATAGAGCGCACAGACACTCCCTGCCTCCGCTGCACGCTGATACCAAAACATAGCCTGTTCGAAATTTCGGGGCCCTCCCCTTCCATTTGCCAGCATCTCCGCCAGATTGTTCATGCTGGAGGCATTCCCCTTCTCTGCCGCACACCGGTAATATTCGACTGCCCTGGCGTAATCCTGTTCTGTCCCGATGCCGTATTCATAAGACCAGCCCAAAAGCCCCAAGGAGTCGGCATCCCCCACTTCGGCGGACTTGTGAAACCAGATCAACGCCTGCTTCAGGTCCTCTGCAACTCCAATGCCGCCCTGACAGCACCGGCCCAGTTCATACATGGATCGGACGGAACCCCGCTCTGCTCCCTGCCTGTACCAGCTTACCGCAGCTTCCGGGTCTTTTTCCACACCTTTTCCCTTTTCATAGCACCAGCCCAGATTTCCCATCGCAACAGTATTTCCGGCCTGTGCCGCCCGCCGATACCACTCCACGGCCTGCTTCCAGTCCTGGGGAACACCGTGTCCACGCTCATAGCACCACCCCAGGTTGCACATGGCGTTGTCCTGCTCTTGTTCCGCAGCCCTTCGCAGCCAGATGACTGCCTGCTTGTCATCCTTCCCAATGCCCCTGCCATGGAGGAGCCGGTATCCAAAGCTGCTCATAGAGCGGGGATTGCCCGCTTCCGCGCCTCTGCGATACAGCTCTGTTGCCTGGACCTGGTCCTGCTCTACCCCGATCCCTTCAGAATAGCACCAGGCCAGATTTCCCATGGCGCGGATGCTGCCCGCCTCCATTGCACGGCGGTACAAAGCTGCGGCCTTTTTCCCGTCCTGATCCACGCCCTGCCCTGTCTCATACAGCCACCCCAGGCAGCGGCTGGCTTCCGCGTCTCCGGCCTCAGATGCCTGTTCATACCAGTGCGCGGCAAGAGGGAGGCTGGCCTCTACGCCCTCCCCATGCTCATAGTCCCAGGCCAGGCAGTACATGGAACGTACGTCTCCAGACTCGGCTCCACGCTGGAACCACCGGGCGGCTTCGGCGTGGTCCTGCTCCACGCCTTTTCCGTTGTCATAGCACCAAGCCAGGTTGCCCATGGCCCGGCCGCTCCCGGCCTCGGCGCTCCGCAGATACCACTCCGCCGCCTTCTCCCAGCTCTGCTCCACGCCCTGGCCCGCCTCATAGAGCCAGCCCAGGTTGCACATAGCATCGCTGTCCCCTCCGTCCGCAGAGCGGCGGTACCAGTAGGCGGCCTGAGCATAGTCCTGTCCGATCCCCCGGCCCTTCTCACAGCACCATCCCAGATCATACTGGGCCGTGGAGTCCCCCTTCTGAGCCCCCAGGGTCCACCAGCGGACCGCCTCCTGGTCATTCTGAGGGACCCCATCCCCCTTCAGGCACATCTGTCCCAGCTCGCAGGCCGCGGACTCGGCCCCCAGCTCCCATGCCCGGACCAGCAGGTCCCAGGCCCGGTCTGGGTCCCGGGGCATCCCGGTCCCATTGAGGCAGCAGATCCCCAGAAGCAGAGCGGCCCGGCTGTGCCCCTGCTCCGCCGCCTGCGAATAGAGCTGGACCGCGCCGTCCGCGTCCTGCTCCACCCATTTTCCGTGTTCCATCAGCCAGCCCAGACAGCACTGTCCGTCCGCATCACCTGCCTGAGCCGCACGGCGGTACCACTGTACGGCCTGCTTGGGGGAGATCTCCGTCCCGACGCCAAACTCATAGTGCCGGGCCAGCTCCGCCTGGCTGGAGGCGTCCCCCTGAAGGGCGGAGGTCCGCAGCCATTCCAGGGCAGCCTTTTGGTCCTGGGGCAGTCCCAGCCCCTGTTCCAGACAGCGGGCCAGCAGCCTCTGCCCCCGGGAGGAGCCGTGCTCCGCCGCTCGCCGGAACAGCTCCACCGCCTTTTTCTGGTCTGAAGTGGTTCCAATCCCCTGCTCATAGCAGACGCCCAGATTGCACACCGCCGACAGGCTCCCCATCTCCACGGCCTGCTGATAAAGCCAGAAAGCCTGGCGGGGGTCGGCCTCCACTCCGATCCCCTGTTCCATACAGATGCCCAGGTTGCAGGTCCCCCAGCCACTTCCCATGCCGGCGGAGCGGCGGAAGCAGGCCAGTCCCCTCTCTTTCCCATCGGGCCGGCTGATCCAGAAGACACCAAGGGCGGACCAGTCATCTCCGGTCATCTCCCCCTCCGCCGCCTGGAGCATCCGCTTGCCGCAGCGGGGACAGAACTCCGGCAGCCGGGGCCCCTCTCCAAAATAGCCGCACCCCTGGTCTGAACAGCGAAAAATCATACTGCTCTCCTTTCTCTGGCCAGCCTACTCCAGGCCCTGCTCCAAAATTCGATAGATGGCCTCCATGTCCAAGCTCCGCCGCAGCATGTCAGCCAGCCGGTCATACTGCCGCTCCTTAAAGGTACGGGCGTCCTCGGTGCAGGACTGTTCTCCGTTCCACTCCACCCCCTTCTCATCCAGGAGCAGATCCACCAGCCCGCAGGTGAACGCACCGCTGTCAAACAGTCCGTGGAGATAGGTCCCAAGCACCCGGCCCTCCACGGTGAAGATGCTCTCTCCCCCGCTGGTCCCCATATGGATCTCATAGCCCTCCAGAGGACACCCCCTGAGCCGTCCATAAAATCCGTCAGGGAGATCCGCTTGACAATACTTCTGTTCTCTGGACTTTTTACGAGAAAAGGTGGTGGCCACCGGCAGGAGTCCCATCCCATGCATGGAGCCGCCTCCCTCCACGCCCTGGGGGTCCTCCAGAGTGCGGCCCAGCATCTGGAATCCGCCGCAGATCCCGATAACTGGGACACCCTTTCCCACCAGCCGGAGGATCGTCCCCTCCAGCCCGCTCTGTCGAAGCCAGGACAGGTCGGCCAGGGTGCTCTTCGTACCTGGGAGGATGACCAGATCCGGCCTTCCCAGTGCCTGGACCCTGTCCACATAGCGCAGTCCTACCGCCGGATGGCGCTCCAGAGGGGCGAAATCGGTGAAGTTGGAGATGCGTGGCAGGCGGATCACCGCCACGTCCAGGGGCTTCCCCTCCCGTCTAGCAGAAAAGTGCTGGGAGAGGCTGTCCTCTTCATCCAGATCCAGCTCCATCCAGGGCACCACCCCTACCACCGGCACATGGGTCAGCTCCTCCAGCTGGGTCAGGCCGGGGCGGAGGATCTCCACGTCGCCCCGGAATTTGTTGATGATAGTCCCCTTCACCATAGCCCGCTCATCAGGCTCCAGCAGGGCCATGGTCCCGTAAAGGGCAGCAAAGACACCGCCCCGGTCGATGTCACCCGCCAGCAGCACAGGCGCCCCCGCCATCCGGGCCATCCCCATATTCACGATGTCCTCCGCCTTCAGGTTGATCTCTGCGGGGCTGCCGGCCCCCTCCAGTACGACGATATCGTGGGTCTGGGCCAGGGCGTGGTAGGACTCCAGAATAGTGGGGATCAGCTGCTTTTTGTAGGACAAGTAGGCAGCGGCGGACATGCTGCCCACCACCTCCCCGTTGACGATCACCTGGCTCCCCACATCGCTGGTGGGCTTGAGCAGGACGGGATTCATCCGCACAGAGGGCTCCACGCCGGCCGCCTCCGCCTGCATCACCTGGGCCCGCCCCATCTCCAGTCCCTCCCGGGTGATGAAACTGTTCAGCGCCATATTCTGGCTCTTGAAGGGAGCCACAGAGTACCCGTCCTGCCGGAAGATACGGCACAGCCCCGCCGCCAGAACGCTCTTTCCCGCATTGGACATGGTCCCTTGGATCATAATGGATCTAGCCATGGAAAGCCTCCCTCTCCTGCTGAATGGCCTGGATCAGCCTCTTATTTTCCCCGCGGCTCCTGACGCAGACGCGGTAGAAGCCAGGACCCAGCCCCTGGAAGTCGGCGCAGCTCCGGATCAGGATGCCCCGGTCCAGCAGGCGCTCCCGCCAGCCCTCCTCCCCCTGGAACAGCAGGAAATTGGAGTCGCTTGGGTAGACGTGGAACCGCAGCCTGCTCAGTTCCTGAGAGAGATAGCGGCGCTCCTCCTCCAACTGCTGGTGGACGCGAAATGGCCAGTCCGGCGCATACTGTAAAGCAGATATCCCTGCCTGTTGTGCCAGCTGTGACACCGGCCAGGGCGGGCCCTCCTCCGCCATAGCGGCCAGCAGTGCTCGGTCATCGGACAGGCAGTAACCCAGCCGCAGCCCGGCCATGGCATAGCTCTTGGTCAGGGCCCGCAGCAGCAGCAGCCCTCCGCACTCCAGCTCCCGAACCAGCCGGTCCGGCTCCCCTGGAGACAACTCCAGAAAGCACTGATCCACCACCAGCAGTGCTCCGGCCTCCCGGCAGCGGGCCAGAAGGGCCCGCAACAGCTGGGGAGAGATCAGTGTGCCTGTGGGGTTGTTGGGATCACAGAGGAACACAGCATCAATTTCCTGGGAAATTTTTCCGAGCAGGGCGCTGGAAAAGCGGAAATCTTCGTGCATATTTGCGTAATGGAATTTAACTTTACAATTATTTTTGTACAGGGCCCTGTGGTACTCCGAAAAGGTCGGGGCCAGGACCAGGGCGTGGTCCGGACGCAGGGCTCGGACCAGCCGGTCGATCAGGTCAGAGGCCCCGTTCCCACACAGCACCCAGTCCTCCGGAACGCCGTCCCGGGCGGAGATGGCCCGCCTTAGGCCACGGCAGAGGGGGTCAGGATAGGCGGGAGAGCGCTCCAGCGCCCCCCGCGCCGCCTGGATGGCGCAGGGCGGCACCCCCAAGGGGTTCAGGCTGATGGACAGATCCAGCACAGGCCGCTCCAGTCCATAGATGTCGCCACCGTGGGTCCTCTCCTCCATTTCGCTCCCTCCTATCTGAATATGTGAGAACACAGCACTGCCGCTGCGGCGCACAGGGCCAGACACAGGACCTCGGTCCCGTACATCAGTCGGTTGGCCGTCGGGATGTCCTCCGGCCGGATGGGCCGCTCCGCCTCCCCGATGGTGGGCTTTCGGACCAGCGTCCCAAAATAGCTGGCATCCCCGGCCAGCTGGACCCCCAGCGCCCCGGCACAGGCCGCCTCCGTCTGAGCGGAGTTGGGGGACTTGTGCTTACGCCGGTCCCTGCGCCAGATCCGCAGTGCGTCCCGCCCCCGGAATCCAGGCAGCAGAGCGGCGGCCAGGCACATGAGCAGGGCGGACAGCCGGGCTGGCAAATAATTGGCCGCGTCGTCGGTGCGGGCCGCAGCCCTGCCGAAAAAGAGGTATCGCTTGTTTCGGTATCCCACCATGGAGTCCATGGTATTGACAGCTTTGTACACCATGCCCAGGGGCAGCCCGCCCAGAGCCAGCCAGAACAGGGGAGCGATCACGCCGTCAGAGGTGTTTTCTGCCACCGTCTCCACTGCGGCCCGGGTCACGCCGTCCCGGTCCAGGCACTGGGTATCCCGTCCTACAATGCGGCCAACCGCCCTCTGCGCGTCCATGAGGCTCCTGCCGGTCAGGGCCCGATACACCGCCATACTCTCATCCCGGAGGCACCGGGCGGCCAGCAACTGATAGCTGAGCCAGACCTCCGCCGCAGTCCCCGCCGCCGGAGAGAGGGCATATAGAGCGGCCAGGAGCAGCAGGCTCCCCCCTCCGAAGAGCAGGACCATGGTCAGCACCAGCACCCCGCCAGCCAGCAGTTCTCCTCCCGGCGTCCTGGGAAAAAGCCGCCGCAGGCCGGATGGTCCATCCCATCAGCCGTATGGGGTGGGGCATCCACGCCGGGTCCCCCAGGAGCCAGTCCAGCGCGGCAGCGGCCAGAAGGACCCACAGGCGGCTCACAGCGTCTCCAGAAGGGTGAAGGCCAGCTCCTTCCCCTCCTCCACCCGGACTAGGTATCCGCCGCAGTTGCTGGGCAGCCAGCTGTAAAAATCCTGATGTGGCACCGCAAAGCCGGACATAGCGGACATCAGGGTCCCGCCATGGGCCAGAATCCCGGGCCGGGACATGCCCAGGGCACGGGCCTGCTCCACCACATGGGCCACCCCCCGGCGGCAGCGGGCGATGTGCTCCCCCAGCACCTCTCCTCCGGGAAAGGCGATGTGGGGGTCCCCCGCCAGCCACGCCTGATAGATGGGGTCGTCCTTCAGCTCTGCCCAAGTCTTGCCCTCAAAGGTTCCGAAATCGCACTCCTTCAGCGCGTCCACCAGCCGCTGCTCCACGCCGGAAAACAGGATCTCAGCCGTCTGCCGGCACCGGAGCATAGGTGAGACCCACAGCCCATCGATGGGAGGCATCTCCCCCCGGCGGCGCTCCGCCAGCGCCACGCCCTCCGGGGCCAGGGGGTGGTCCTGGGAGCCTACATACTGCCGCAGCAGATTCCCTCTGGTGGAGCTGTGGCGGATCATCAGCAATTCCATGTCTATTCCTCTCTGTCTGTTCTATTTTAGTCTTATAGCCAGCCCGCAGGAGATCCGGTACACCGCCTCGGCCCTCTCCGCCAGCTGGCAGCAGAGGCGGCCCACCGCCTCCCGCCGCTGCCGTTCCTCCGCCTGGATGGGGACCAGGCCGCAGCCCACCTCGTTGCAGATCACTGCCCGCAGTCCCATCAGCTCCTCCAGATCCGGGAGGGGGTCCAGCGCCTGGAGGTCGTAGAGCACCTGTGTCCCAGGCCCCAGGACCGGGGACAGCTCCTCCTCCCGGACCCCCAGCTCACGCCGGGCGAAGTCCCGTTTTCCTGCCCCAAGGCCGCCCACGATCAGGATCATATCAACACCTCCGCTATCTCTCTCGCCAACACCATCGCCGCCAGACAGCCCAATTCGCACACCTGAAGGAACCACCCCGCCAGGTCACCCGTCAGACCGCCGAACTCCCGACGGGCCATTTGGATATACCAGAGATAGACGAGGATGGCGGCGGCCACAGCGGCGCAGCCCACCCCCAGCATCCCGATGGCCAGCGCCAGCAGAGCGCACAGAAACAGCAAAAACCGCTGCCGCCCCCTCCCCTGCTCCTGCTCCGTAAAGGCGGCCAGCAGGCCGTCCGCCCTGGCTCCCGGCTGGGTCAGCGCCCCGTACCCCGACGTGGCCCGGGAGAGCACGGGGACCAGAGCCAGTACCCACAGATCCTCCTTCTCCCAGCCCGGCTGGCACCACAGGGCGTATTGCAGGAGGAGATAGGACACACAGCCCAGCACCGCGAAGGCCCCCACGCGGGAGTCCTTCAGGATCTCCAGCTTCTTCTCCCTGGGCTGCCAGGAGCTCAGAGCATCGGTGGTATCCAGAAATCCATCCATATGAATACCTCCGGTCACCAGGACAGGCAGCAGCACAAACGAAGCTCCCCGCATGGTATCTCCAAAGGAGAGCCAGGTGCAGAGAATCCCCAATCCCTGCAAGAGTACTCCGATCACCACTCCGATCAACGGAAAGAAGCACATCATATACCGCATATTTTCCTTATCCCAGTCAGCTCTTGGTACCGGAATCTTGGAAAACATGGCAAATGCGATTAAAAAACTGTTCCAGATCTTTTTCATAATGACACAATTCCCCCCAGCGTTCCTTTTTTTACCAGCGGAATGGAGTAGACCACTTCTACCACCACATCCGCCAGTTTTGCCAGTTCACAG
>OLFY01003556.1_pt1 | contig 12520 bp, 8 predicted proteins | sample 1605611 | NCBI WGS metagenome assembly OLFY01 (sample SAMEA3888923, study PRJEB22519) | human gut metagenome | biome: human gut; feature: human-associated habitat; material: faeces | place: Denmark | collected 2011
CTCGCTGACAATGAGTGCGGGTGTCGGGAGATTTTCTGCCTTGCCCTTGAACATGTCCTTGATGGCGCGCGAAACGTTCGGCACGTCGAGCACCATGCCGTCGAGCTCCTTGAAGGCTTTGATTTTTTTGACTGTGCCTTCAATCTGGCGGACGTTGTTGGTGATGTTCTCGGCAATGTAATTGCAGACGTCGTCCGGAATGTCGAAGCCGAGGTGGACGGCTTTGTTCTTGATGATTGCCATGCGCGTCTCATAGTCGGGCGGCTGAATATCGGCAAGCAAGCCCCACTCGAAGCGTGTGCGCAGCCGGTCTTCCAGACGGACCATCTCATGGGGCGGACGGTCGGAGGTCAGGACGATCTGCTTGTGGCTCTCATAGAGATTGTTGAAGGTATGGAAGAACTCCTCCTGCGTGGAGTCTTTGCCGGCAATGAACTGAATATCGTCGACCAGGAACAGGTCCGCGCCGCGGTATTTGAGGCGGAACTCGTTGTTCTTGCCTTCGCGCAGAGCGTTGATCAGCTCGTTGGTGAACTGGTCGCCCTTGATATAGACGATGTTGTAGTCCGGATGCGCTTTGTGAATTTCGTTGGCAATGGCATAGAGCAGGTGCGTCTTGCCGACGCCGGACGGACCGTAGAGGAAAAGCGGGTTATAGGAATCTGCCGGCTTTTCCGCGACGGCGACGGCTGCGGCGTTTGCAAAGCGGTTGCTGTTGCCGACGATGAAGTTATCGAAGGTGAACTGCGGATTGAACTCAATGAAACGCGGCTTCTTTTTGCGCGAGCGGTAGGCGTCGATCTGCGTTTCATCCAGAACGATCAGCTCAAGCTCCATGTCGAACAGATCCTTGAGCGCTTCTTGAATATAGACCGCGCAGCGCGAGACGATCATGTCTTTGCGGAAGGTCGACGGCGAGAAGAGGACGAGCTTCTGATCGGTCAGCTCCAGCACCTCGGTGTCGTCAAACCAGGTCGAGACGACGGCGGGCGTGAGCTGCTGCTCCATGTGACCGAGAACCTTCGCCCAGATATACGTTGAGGAGTACAAGAAAAAGCTCCTTTCCTATGAAAATCCTGATAATTGGACATAGTATTACACCATAATTTTAACACGGAGAAGCGCCATTTGCAAGCGCGTATACAATATTATATAGGAACTGCACAAAAATGAAAAAGTGATGCACGGTTTCGTGCATCACTTTAGGATAAACCAAAAAGCGTCAGCTTTTGAATCAGTATTCAGTATTCGCGGACGACGGCTTTGACAAGACCCAGAATTGAGCAATCGGTGCCGTCGATGGGCTCATACGCAGGGTTCTCCGGCAAAAGCCAGACCTTGCCCTTTTCGCGGTGAAAGCGCTTGACGGTGGCAGAGTCGTCCAGCAGCGCCACGACGATCTGCCCGTTTTCTGCGGTCTTCTGCGGGCGGACGACGACCTTGTCGCCGGAGAGAATGCCGGCATTTATCATCGAGTCGCCGCGCACGCGCAGGGCAAAGCAGCTCTCGTCTCCGTCCCAGGGAAGATACCCTTCGATGTTTTCAACCGCCAGAATCGGTACGCCCGCAGTGACCACGCCGACGACCGGAATTTTTCCGATCGGAAGCCGGTCCGGCAGGCTGATGGTCCGGTTCTTTTTGCCGTCCATGTTGATGGAGCCCTCCTGCCGCAGAGCGTTGAGGTGATAATGGACCGTCGCCGTGGACGCAAGACCCACGCCCTCGCAGATTTCGCGCACGGAAGGAGAGTATCCGTTCTCGCGCGTGAACTGGGTGATGTATTCCAAAATGCGCTCGCGCTTGTCTGTCGTTCGTGCCATCTGCCGCAGCCTCCTGCATGTTATTTTCTTGAGTATAGCACAGGTGCATCCAAAAATCAAACGTTTGTTTTGAATTTATAAGCCCTCAAAGGAAAAATCCGGAATGTATTTTTCCGTCGCGGCGGAAAAATCCTGCGTGAAGCCATTTTCGATTCCGAGCAGCTCCAGATAGGAAAGCGCTGCGTCATATTCGTCTTCGGTAATGCGCCGGTCGTAGGGCGGCATGGTTTTCGCCTTTCCCATCGGCACGTACTGGCTCATGAGGCTGAATAAAACGTCTCCCTTCGGGAATGCTTCGGAGAACCAGTCGAGAACGCCCAGCGTATTATCAAGCTCACCGGACAGCATCAGGTGCCGGACGATCATACCGCGCTGCATGATCTCGTCTTCAATCACCGCGCTGCCTACCTGGCGGTACATTTCTGCGATTGCTGCCTTTGCGATCTCGACATAGTCGGGCGCGGCGCTTAAGATTCCGGCAAGCTTCGGGTCAGAATATTTCATGTCCGGAAGATAGATATCGACGAGCCCTTCGAGCTCGCGCAGCGTCTCGACGCGCTCATAGCCGCCGCAATTGTAGACCACGGGGACGGGGAGCTTCGGAGTCAGCGCCGGGAGAATGGACGGAAGAAAGTGCGTCGGCGTGACGAGATTGATGTTCTGGACGCCGTCGTCGATGAGTTTTAAAAAGATTTCCCGCAGATGAGCGGTTGAGATTTCTTTTCCTAGGTTTTCCTGCGAAATGACGCCGTTCTGGCAGAACAGGCATTTGAGCGTACAGCCGGAAAAGAAAACCGCGCCGGAGCCGAAGCTGCCGGAAATGACCGGCTCTTCCCAATAGTGCGCCGCGGCGCGCGCAGCGTAAATTTTGTCCGGCTGGCGGCAGAAGCCGAGCTGCCCGTTCGTGCGGTCTGCCCCGCAGCGGCGCGGGCACAGGGTACAGTTCTGATAAGAAAGCATGGTTTGCCCTCCTTGATTGTCTTTCCCTAGTATAGCGGATGTGATGGCTTTACACAAGTCGGGTTCTGTGGTAAACTTTTGGTGAGGTGTTATGAATGAAACGAGAGATCGCGGCAATTTGCGCCGCTTTGCTGTTTTTGACGTCCTGCTCGGCAAATGGCGCTTCGACGCAGGAGATGCCCGCCAGCCTGGTTGATCATTCGCAGACGCAGGAATCTACTGCGCAGGCGGATACGCAGGATATTGTGACGCTGCCGAGCGTCGTAGAGGGGCAGAAACCGGGTGTAGACGGCGAGCCTTCAGAGAAAAATGCTTCAGATTTGCCTGTTTCCGAAACCTTTACGGACGAGCCGTATGAGGTGCAGATGGATCAGGAGGAGATTGTCAGCATGTCGCTGGTGCTTCCCTATTTTCGGCTCGGCTCGGAGAACGTGGAACAGAAGATCAATGTCGTCTTTATGGAATTGCAGCTGAATTTGCAGGACTACATGGGAACGACCGTCTATGAGGCTGCGCAGGAGCGGCATACGATGGCGTTTCTGGACGGAGATTATACCGCCAGTCTGGACGACGGGATTCTGACGGTGACGTACACGGTTACGGAACGGTACGCCGACGCAGACGGTGAGACGCAGCATGAGAATGTCTACCGCTTCGACGCACGAACCGGCGAACGATTGGATGCGTGAAATGTTTCACGTGAAACACGGAGAGAAAGCAATGGAGAAAAACAAAACCTACCGTGCGGAAATTACCGGCTTGACTGCCGAGGGCGCGGGTGTGGCGCGTATTGACGGACAGGTCGTGTTTGTGCCGGGCGTGATTCCGGGGGAAACATGCGAGATCAAAATTGACCACGTCGGAAGAACCTGCGCGTATGGAAGCCTCGTGCGTGTGATGGAGGCATCGCCGCATCGCGTGGAGCCGGAGTGCCCGTATTTTGGGCGCTGCGGCGGCTGCGTGTTCTGGCACATGGACTATGCTTGCGAGCTGGAGCAGAAAAAACGCCGCGTGCAGGATGCACTGTCTCGCATCGGCGGCGTAGAATTTCCGGACCTGCAGATCACCGGCAGCCGGAGCGTGTACGGCTACCGCAACAAGGTGCAGTTTCCGGTGCAGGCGCAAAACGGCAAGCCGGTTGCGGGCTTTTATCGGGCAGGCAGCCATGCAGTCATTGCCATCACAGACTGCAAAATTCAGCCGGAAAGCGCCAATCGGGCGCGCGAAGCGGTGCTTCGCTGGATGGAAAAAGAAAATATTGCGGCGTATGACGAGCGGACGCACACAGGCGTGGTCCGGCATATCTATCTGCGCGCGGCAAGCAAGGACCCGAAGGTTCTGCTTTGCCTGATCGTCAACGGAAAGACGCTTGCAAAAAAAGAGGCGCTTGTCCGGACAATCCGCGAGCAAGTGCCGGAGGTCAGCGGGATTGTCATCAATTACAACACGAAAAAGAGCAACGTCATTCTCGGAGACCGCTTTGAAGCACTTATTGGAGATGGCGCGCTGGAAGATACACTGTTGGGGCTGACATTTCGGCTTTCGCCTGCGGCATTCTATCAGGTGAACCACGACCAGGCGGAGCGGCTGTATGAAACAGCCATTGAGTTTGCCGGTCTGTGCGGTGAGGAAACGGCGCTGGATTTATATTGCGGCAGCGGCACAATCACGCTGTGTCTGGCGCGGCATGTGAAAAAGGTCTACGGTGTGGAAATCGTGGACGCGGCAATCCGCGACGCGAAGGAAAACGCCGCGCGCAACGGCATTTCAAATGCGGAATTTTTCTGCGCGGATGCGGGCGAAGCTGCCGCAAAATTTGCGCGCGATGGCATAAAGCCCGACGTGATCGTCATCGACCCGCCGAGAAAAGGCGTGAGCGAGGATGTGATTGCGGCAATGGCGCAGATGGCGCCGGCGCGGATTGTCTATGTTTCGTGCGACCCGGCAACGCTGGCACGCGATGTGGCAAGACTCCGGGAGAAGGGGTACGAGGCAAAGAAGGCGCACTGCTTTGATCTGTTTCCAAGGTGCGCGCATGTGGAGACGGTGGTCCTCTTGTCACGGGAAACAAATCCACTGACTGTTGAGGTCAGAATGGAAGTGGAAACCGGCGAGGTCAAGGAGCATCCGACCTATAAACGCATTCAGGAGTATGTGCAGGAAAAGTACGGCTTCAAAGTCCATACGGCATATATTGCCGAGGTCAAGCGTATGGTCGGACTGGATATGCACAAAGCGCCGAACGCAGTGGAGCAGAGAAAACATGAGTATCATCCCTGCCCGCATGAAAAGGTTGAGGCGATCAAAGATGCGCTGCGGCATTTTGGCTTAATTGCTGAGTGAATTGACTATGAGGCAGTAAAAACGCCGTGCTAAAATCGAGCGTAGTGAAAACAGCAAATTTCTTTCTTCTTGCGCAAAATAGTATATTAGAAAGCAAAGCACGATAGAGTGTACGCGGTACGCTTCTGTGCGTAGGATTTTGCGGAACAGTACATTTTCACGCCAAGCAGCAAAATGCGAAAGAGCTGTTTGCAAGCAGAGCATTGCTTCACCCACTGAAAATCGCTGTAATCAGAAAAAGCCCAGCACCACGCCATTAAAGTGGTGCTGGGCTTCTTTTTTGTCATGCTTCGGGGCTTTTTTTGAGGATAAAACCGCCTGTGTGCCGTTTGCTTTTCTTTGCCATATTGACACGCTGCCATCTGTTCGTCGTGGCAACTGTGCGTTTTCGGGATAGAAAATGGACACTTACCTTTGTATAGGGAGAAAGCCAGAGAGGGAAAAGAGGGTGAGCGTAGGCTGTGGGAACGGTGCGTAACCCGCTTGCGGTTTTCCACGGTTTCCATAGCAGCAGCGAGGGAGAAAAGGGAGAGGTGGCTTTCTCGCTCAGGCGGCTTGCCTCTGCTCTTTGGCTCTCCCTTTTCTCCCTGAAAATCAGGGATTTTTCTGCATCATTGCTCGGCGTAACAGGACGAAAGTCCTCCTGAACGCCCTCATTGAGGTCAAAGCACATGGTTTTTGCATCAGCAACCCAGAACCCGCGCACCCTGTAACGCTTGCCGGGAATCCAGTCCTCGCCGGTGACAGCGCGAAGCGGGTCAAGCAGATTCTTGTTGGAAATCGTAACAACACCTTTCTGTTCGCCTCTCGGCTTGGAGAACTTGAATCCCTTCGGTTCGTTGCTCTTGCAGGAACGGATCGCAAATACCCTCGCTTTCGCATCCAGCAGACACAAAATAAAGGCAGGATAGCCCAAGTCCTCAAGCACCTTCTTGGTGAAAGTCACGCCATTCTGATTCAGGAACATATCCGGGTAGGCGTTGATGTTGGAGTCGATGGTTTCAAAGTTCAAAGCGGAAAAATCGAAGTTCATAGTAAAAATCCTTTCATTTTATGGTGTTTTGCGTCTCATCCACGATTTTCATAAACTCCTGACGTTCCATAAAAGACCAGCGGGAATCCATGATCAGATAGCCCTTGAAAAGACCATCCTTTACGCGGTATGCGACGAAGTGATTGCTCAAACGGCGCAATGTTGCTCGTTTTGCTGTGCTGTGCCGCTCTGACAGCAACTTTTGTACCTTGATCCAATCCTCTTTTTTGATAATCGCTGTGTGGTGATTTTCCTTGAAATACATATTCAAATCTGTATTTTTGACGGATTTATGGGTGCGAAAATCCTTGGTATAGGTTTTCTGCATCAAAGCATCACCGCAGTATTTCTCATTTCGGAGGATGCTGCGGACAGTACCGGCAGACCAGAGATCGTTCCCCATTGGAGATTTGATACCCTGTTCTGTCAGCGCAGCGGCGATTTCTGCCGGGGTTGCGCCCTCCAAGCAGCTTTCATAGATGTACTCAACAATTCGTGCCTCGGTCGGCTCAATGACAAGCCGCCCGAAATGATCACGATAGAAGCCAAGCGTGTTCTGAACGGAGAACTTGTAGATGCCCTCCGCCATGCGCCAGCGGATACCAGCCTTAATTGCCTCGCTCTTTTGCTGGGACTCCATTTCAGCCAGAGCTGCCAGCAATGAGATCAGCAGATTATTCCGCCCATCGCCGGTATAGGTGATTCCTTCTGTCTCAAACTCAACAGAAACGGGCGGGTTCAGCGCAGAAAGCGTTCGCAGATTGTCCAGAATATCCACGATATTTCTACCAAAACGGCTGATGCTTTTGGTGAGAATCAGGTCAATCTTCCCGTCAACTGCGTCGGCAATCATTTTCTGAAAGCCAAGACGTTTTTCAACGGTAGTTGCGCTGATGCCCTCGTCTTGATAAATCTCAACCAGCTCCCATTGCGGATTTGCCTCAATCCTCTTGGTAAAATGGTGGATCTGCATATCAAAGCTGCCGACCTGCTGTTCCTCCTGTGTGCTGACGCGGCAATACGCCGCAACACGGAGTTTGGGCGGCTCCTCTGCAAGTTCCCACCGTTTCTGCGGTGGAATAATAATAACGCCATTTCCACGCTGGTTATAAGAAATCTCGTCCTGCATCTGGCGGCGTTTCTGTTCCCGGCGTTCAGCTCGGCTGCTGGTTTGCCGCTCTGCCTCTATCGCTTTGGGGTCAAGCGGTTTCGCCATATTCCGCCTCCTGCATCAGAATCCGTCTGCGTTTTCTGCTTTGCATCGGCGCACCACCTCCTTTGAACGGTTTCCAATTTCATTACTACCACGCTCCTTTTTGAGAATTATGACAATCCGCAGACGCAAGGTGAGCGGTACAGTCACCCAAAGAAAAAGGCAGCAGAATTGCTCCTGCTGCCTGAAACTATATGAACTTGTAAGGAGATCAAAATGTTTCTCCGTCGTAATCACAGCGTCGAGACAGGGGCTTATTTCACACCATAGGTGATGAAAAATCAGGGGTAGATATTATCGACCTCCACGGCAGAATAAACCCCAATTACCACTCTAAAAACCGCCGCATAAATCAATGCTTGTGAAATCCGAAAAGTTATTTCCTGATTTGCATACTCATTACACGGAATCGCGCTCTACGGTACAGTGTTCCCGGGGTTCGGAACGGGAAAGGTTTTTGCGGATTGGCGCAATCCCGTCCGGTTCCGCGAAACCGCATAGGGGCTGTTATGAACAGTGCGTCATTGCCGCCTGTCAGAATCGCACAGAAACGGGATTCACAGCGCTGCGACAATCTCAACAAACTTGCTCATGCTGACTGCTCCTTTTGGCAGGTCTGCATCCTTTTCAAATACCATGAAATACCGATACTGGTTTCCTGCATGACCGCTCCACATTGCGCCGAGGTCGATTTTCTCCCGGCTGTCATCATTTTTCAGGTGTTCGCCCTTGGCTTCCGCAAAGATGACCTTGCCCTTTTCCGTCAAAATCAGAATATCAGGATAGTGATTGATATAGCCGTTGATACAGAAGCCCTGACGAGAAATGTTTCTGTGCCACCAGCGCACATTCGGCAAGGCGGTCAATTCCATAATTAGCTTTTGTTCCAGCTTGTTCATATCGCCGTCCTCTGCCTGGTACAGCGATTTCGCGTAGATGTCCGTATGCGCAGCGGGATGAATTGCGTCTGGCAGACGATAATACGGCAAGCATACAATGCGTTCGGTGGAGAGCCAGTCGGAGAAGTTCTCCCGGCAATGCTGCTCTAACAGGGCTTGCACCTTGTCCTTGATTTTCTTTGCATAGCCAAGCGGCGCTTTCTCCATTGCTGCAAGCTGGTCCTTGCTCATGTTGCCGACAATGCGCTCTATGTAGGCTTTCAGTTCGGCAGCGTCCACGCCATTCAGCTTGTTAAGCTGACGGAGCATAATTTCCTTGCACTGGCGTACCCGGCTTTCCGGGGGCAGACTGTTGAAGTATTCCTTGAAATACTGCTGCTCCGGGCTGGACATTTTGAACACACGGGGCAAGCCGTTTTCCTTGTTCTCAATATCCACCTTAACGATTCCATCATCCGCTGCGGCAAAATCAATGTCGCAGTCCTTGTTTTTCAGCGTGAAGCCCTCGGAAAGCTGCGCTTCATCCAGCAGCACATGAGAACCATCCGTAAACGGCGTATCCGGAATAGCTGCAAAGAACTGCGGGATGACAAGGCGCTCAATATCTTCCCGGAACTCCGGCTTGACAGCGAATGTAGGCATCTGTTCCCGCACCTCCCACGGCGTTTTTTGCAGATAGGGGTCATTGCCCGACTGCTGGATCGCGGCATTGTAGGCTTGTCCCGCGCTTTCCGCTTCGGATAGCATACTGTCGGCTTTCGGGGTGGTTTCAGGTGATTTCTCCGCTTCTCTGCGCCGCTGGTATTCTTCATTGACTAACTTCCAGTCCACACCGGAAACGTCCTCTTCGGGCGATTCCAAAGGGGTTTCCATTTTGGAACGCCCATTGTCAATCGTGATTTGCACTGGGTCAGGGGCTTTCGGCGTAGGCGGCTCGGAAACGCGATAATCCTTATCGCTGAAACCTGCGTCATTCAAGCCCTGAATGATGCTTTTTACGGTTTGGTTGAAATCATTGGAAGATGTCAGCACATAGGACATATTCAGGGATGACTGCCTGTGCTGGGCGGTGTGGGGCAGACGCAGGATACGTCCCAAAATCTGCTCCACCTGAACCTGACTTGTCTTGTTGGCAATAGACGCAAGAATATAGGCAAAGGGGCAGTCCCATCCCTCGCTCAATGCGTTGACCGTGATAATATAGCGAATCGGGCAGTCTGCGGACATGAGTTCGGTGTTTTTTAGCTCGTTCACGTCCGCTGTGCGGATGGCGATTTGCTCTGCGGGTATGTCATAGGCAATCAGCTTTTCGCGGATTTTCTCAAAGGTAGTGGCTTCTTCCTTGCCTTTCGGCTCTGCCTGAAACAGCACAATGGGGCGAATATATTTCTTGCTCACGGCATATTCGGCTGCGGCGAGTTCTTCCAGCTTGTTTCTCAGGTCGATTGCGTCCAGAATGACCTCTGCCTGACTGTCGCGGTTGTAGACGATGACGGGCAGCTTTACCATGTGTTCGGTCTTTAGCTGCACCGCGTCCACATAAGAAATGATATTGCTCTCCTTTTTCGGCGTGGCGGTCAAATCCAGCACAAAGCACGGATTGAAATTCGCCAGCATTTCCCGGCTCAAATCCGAACGGGCGTGGTGGCTCTCGTCCACGATGACAAGAGGGTTAAGCTGATTGATGATCTGGAACAGGGCGGTTTCGTCCGCGCCCTCAATGGGGCTGTCAGGTTTTCCCAGTACTTTGGGAAACTCCGCGAGGTTGCTGTTTTCCTGAAACGCCTTACGCCCGTCCTTTCTGCTGGTGCGGAACGAATCGTAGGACAGCACCATAATAGAAAGCTGCTCTGTGACCGCCGTGGGATTGAAGTTCTGCCCGTTCAGAAGCTCCTGCTTGGTGTAGACCTCCACGCGCCCGCCAAAATCCACGTCGATTTTCTGACGGTAGGGGTGGGACGTATCTTTCAGGGCTTTCGCCGTCTGCGTCAGAATGGCTTCTGACGGGACAAGCCAGACAACCGCTTTCGTCTTGGTGATGGGGAGCGCGTCAAACACCGGGCGAATGGCGTTGCAGGCGATAAAGGTCTTACCGCCGCCTGTCGGCACCTTGATGCACAGGTTCGGAACCCCGGCTATAACGTTTCGGTATAGCCCTAATCCCGGTGCGCTCTTTTCCCGCCAGAACTGCTCAAACGCTGTCATATAGTTCTGCGTTTCATTCAACAGTTCCAGATAATGCGTCAAATCCGCTATGACCGCTTTCTGATACCCTTTCATTTCCATACATAGTCACCCCCTTACAGTCTGCTGATGTCCCGTGGGATTTTCTTGAATACAATGCCCATCTGCGCCAGCTTGTCCTCCGTGATTGAGCAGCGGTCGGCGTAAATGATCGTGCCGTCCGCCTTTTCCGTGATGGTGGAGAGAAACGCATAGTCCAGCACCGTCACGCGCTGCGGCTCGTAGTAGAAGTAATAGCCTGTGCTGTTGTGCTTGCCGAGGTAATACGGATTGTCGCCGATAGGTGGGGCGTAGGGCTGCTTGGTTTCCATGAACCAGATGTATTCCCGGATTTTCTCTGGGGCAACCGCTTCATTCAGGCAATCGCCCACAAGCAGCGGTTCGCCCAAGTCATAAAAGCTGAAATTGCCGCCCGTACCCGCCACGGCATTCTTGCCCTCGCCGTAGCCATTGATAACACGCTTGACGCGTTCGGCGGTGATGCTGTCAGCATAGTCTCCCATTTCAACAAGGATGATTCTTCTGCATCCACCATCATGCTTATTCATGTTAAGAACCGCTTGCGCTGTTGTACCAGACCCAGCGAAAGAATCAAGTACAATCGAGTCTTTTCTTGTAGCAATTTGAATTATACGCTGTATCAATCGAACAGGTTTTGGATAGTCAAAAGCTGTTGGCGTACCGAAGATTTTTCCAATCTCTTTTGTAGCTTCCTGCGAATGCCCGACGCCCTTGTTATCCCACCAAGTCCAAACGTTTTTACCCTCCCGTTCAGATAAGTAGGTCTTTCGACGCGGTATGCCCTTTCCGTCAGCTCCAAACCACATTCGTCCTTCATCACGTTGCTTGATAAACTCACTCTCCACGTTTTTCCAACAACGACCTTCTGGGGGAGTATATCTCGCTCCGCCTGGTGTAATAATTTCATACATCTGGTTCGGACGAAAACCCTGCGCTGTAAAATCGCTCGATGCCCACGGACCACGGGGGTCATTATCTGGATTTTTATAATTCTCGGCATCTTCTTCGCTTAATGCAACTTTGCTTATTGCGTTAGGGAGATAAGAGATGTCTTTACAATACGCGCATACATATTCGTGGGCGGTACTTACCAATTTACGCATATCGGGAGAGGTGCGTTTTTGCCAAACAAATTGTGCCAAGAAATTATTTTCACCAAAAATTTCGTTACATATCATCCGTAGTAATACTTGCTCTCTGTCATCAATGCTGATGAAAATAACACCATCGTCCGCCAGCAGCTTTTGCAGCAGCTTCAAGCGCGGGTACATCATGCACAGCCACTTGTCATGGCGGGTCAAGTCCTCGCCCTCTTTGCCGACAACCTCACCCAGCCACTTTTTGATTTTCGGATCGTTGACGTTGTCGTTATAAACCCAGCCCTCGTTGCCAGTGTTGTAGGGCGGATCGATGTAGATGCACTTGACGCGCCCCTCGTACCGGGGCAGCAGGGCTTTCAGGGCTTCAAGGTTGTCACCCCGGATAATCATGTTGTCGCTGCCGTTGTCCTCGCTATGCTCCCCGTTTTCGTCAAAGCTATACTTGCGCTCCAACACCCGGAACGGAACTTCCTGATGATGATTGATAACCTTGCTCTTTCCAATCCATTCAAGTGTTGGCATGGCTGATTTCCTCCATAATCGTGTTATCCTCATTTCAAATGAGGGTTTTTCTACCCTGACCCTCAGCAGTAATGAGGGTCACTCCTGTCTATGCCTGTGCAGTGGTTATTGTGGTGAAAGACCTATCCTGTCTCGGAAGGACTAAATCTTTGTCAAACACTGTCATCGTTTGTCGAATCGACGATTTAGGTAGATTCGTGACAAGGGATCAGTGCGCCCATTCGCACCCGCGAGGTGGAATAGACCCCATTATTTCGAGTTAGAGTCGCTGATATAATCTGCGGCTTATTTTTCATTTTCGGCAGTTTTTTTGATATACTTGCCGTTCTTGATTCTCGCGTCCGCTGGCTTCTCTGCGTCCTCTG